>MDTC01070007.1_pt1 | contig 17715 bp, 10 predicted proteins | sample 811181 | NCBI WGS metagenome assembly MDTC01 (sample SAMN05326644, study PRJNA326480) | marine metagenome | isolation source: seawater | place: Pacific Ocean: North | collected 2011 | reverse complement strand
TGGATGAGGTAAGCCTCGGAGCCTACCGTGTAACAATCCACGAAGCTCTCAAGCACTTGATCATCACGGGTAACGCCCTGCTTTATCTACCAGACAGCGGAGGACTCCGTGTGTTCCACCTTGATAGATTTGTTGTTGAGAGAGACCCTATGGGTAACCTCCTTAAGGTCGCCACAAAGGAAACCCTTGCGTTCTCTACGCTTCCCGAAGAAGTCCAAGCGGCTCTTGTCCAAGGCGACCCCAACCTCGACACCGCCGAAAGCAAGCTCGATCTCTACACCTCATGCTGCCTGATCAAAGGATCGTGGCACATACGCCAAGACGTTAATGGGGTGAACATTCCTGGTGCTGGTGGTAAGGTTCCCAAGGATCGCAATCCGTTCATCCCCCTAAGACTTTCTAGGATCGACGGTGAGGCATACGGTCGTGGTTTCGTTGAGGAATACCTCGGTGACATCCAGAGTCTTGAAGCGTTGACCAGAGCGATTGTCGAAGGATCAGCCGCAGCAGCCAAGGTGTTATTCCTTGTGAACCCCAACGGGACTACACGCGCACGGACGCTGGCTGAAAGCCCCAACGGTGCGATTGTTCAAGGCAATGCTGCTGATGTTAACACTCTCCAGCTTGGTAAGTTCAACGACTTCCGCACGGCTCAAGTCACAGTAGAAGCCATCAAAGACCGTCTCGGTGGAGCTTTCTTGCTTACATCTGGTGTGGTGCGACAGGCTGAACGTGTTACCGCCGAGGAGATCCGAATGCTGTCACAAGAGCTAGAGACTTCCCTTGGAGGAATGTATAGCCTCCTTGCCAGCGAGATGCAGTTGCCTTTAGTAACACGAATCATGATGGTCATGCAAAAGAAGAAGACGCTTCCTAAACTTCCTAAAGATCTCGTGAAGCCTGTGATTGTTACAGGTGTAGAGGCTCTTGGTCGTGGTAACGATCTCTCTAAGCTTGACCTGTTCCTTGCTGGTGCTGCCCAAGTGGTTGGCCCACAGGCTATTGGACAATTTGTTAATGTTGAAGACTACTTCAAAAGACGCGCTACCGCTCTCGGCATCAAGACTGACGGACTCATCAAGAGTTCTGAGCAGATGCAACAGGAAGCCCAGATGGCGCAAATGCAAGCTCTCAGTGAGAAGCTCGGCCCCGCTGGTATTAAAGCCTTGAACGATCAGTCGTTAGCGGGTAATATGCCGGAGGTTGAACCACCTGAATAGTAATGGAATCCGTAACATACAACGACCCGACTCCCGAGGAGAACATCTCTTTGGAACAGCAAGCAGCAATGCAAGAGGAAGCGCAAGAACAGCGTAACCAGCAACAGCCGCAACAACAACCCGAGGAAACCCCAACGGAAACACCGGAAACACCGGAACGCCCTGAGTGGCTCCCCGAGAAGTTCGATAGCCCCGAGTCTATGGCTGAAGCCTATGGACAACTGGAGCAACGCTTCCACGAAAACAATAACAACAACGAACAGTCCGAAGACAACTCGGAGGAAGCTGAAGCGACACCCGCAATGGGTGAGGCCGTGACAGCAGCCTCTGACGAATACTACGAGAATGGGACGTTATCCGACTCAGCCTACCAGAGTCTTGAAGAAGCTGGATTGAGCAGGGATGTTGTTGATACATATGTCCAAGGTTTTGAGGCACTCCAAGCCCAGCAAGAAGAGTCTCTTCAAGCGGAGATCGGAGGAAAAGATAACTATGAGTCTATGGCCGAATGGGCATCTACCGCTCTCACTGACCAAGAACAACAGGTCTACAACAACACCGTAGAGAGTGGAGACAGGGATGCCGCTGCGATGGCTATCCGAGGTCTCTATGCTCGCTATGTAGCTGACGGAGGAGATCCTGTAGCTCTTGTCCAAGGAGGCACTGCTGGCAGCGCATTGGCTGTTCCCTTTGGCTCTAGCTACGAGATGACTCAATCTATGTCTGACCCGCGCTACGAGAACGACGAAGGTTACCGTAGAAGTGTTGAAGCTCGCATTGCCGTCACCCCTTAACCCCCACAACAATATGTCTAACATTATTACCTACATCCTGGAGCACTCTACAGAACTCATTGGGATTGCTACCTCCATTGTAACAGCCGCTAGTGCTATCGCTGCGTTAACACCTACACCCCAAGATGACACTTGGGTTGGCAAGGCGTATCGCGTCGTTGACTGGCTTGCGTTGAACATCGGACGAGCTAAGGACTAACACTTATAGCCGTGAAGCTGTCTCTACTACTCCTAAAACTACTTATATCATTCCCAAAAGTAGCAGAGGCACTTCGCGGTCTTTTAGACAGCTATGAAGAAGAGTTATATCGTCGTAGGCATAGCGACATGCGTGATGTTATTGATGACTGGATGCGCTCCGACTCTTCGTCCGACAAAGCTCCCCTACTTTTTAGAGAAGCTAAACCAACATCAATTCAGTCCCGAAGAGAAAAGAACAATGGGGGAGATACTTCACTACATCAACGACCTAGAGAACGATGCCCAATAAACGAAAAGGATTGTCCCTTAGAAAAGAACACAAGTCCGAAAAAGGAGGACTGACTGAGAAAGGGAGAAAATACTACAACCAAAAGACAGGTAGTAATCTTAAGAGACCGCAACCAAAGGGAGGCCCAAGGAAGCGGTCTTTTTGTGCGCGTATGTCAGGCGTTAAAGGACCGATGAAGGACACTAAAGGTCGCCCCACCAGGAAAGCCTTGGCACTGAGAAGGTGGCAGTGCTGATAATTTTTAACCAATAACAACAACAACAACTAAAATGCCCAAAGTAGGAAAGAAGAAATACCCGTATACCGCCGAAGGAAAGAAAGCCGCAAAGAAAGCAGCCAAACGCTCTGGATTGAAGCTTAAGAAGACCAAGGGTGGTTGAAAGTAGTGTTGTTATTTAATTCAAGTTCTGAATCCCACAATGGCTAAGATTTGCCCCAAAGGAATCTCATGGGCTAAACGCACGTTCGACAAGTATCCGAGTGCTTATGCTAACATGGCGGCATCAAAGTATTGCAAAGACCCGAACTACGGGAAAGGCAAGAAGAAGAAGTCGAAGTTAACAATTAAAAAGAACAAGAACCGTGGGTGAGTTAGCTAAATGGAGAAACCAGAATTGGGTCCGTATTGGAACCGATGGAAAGATCAAAGGCGAATGCGGAACCTCAAAGAACAAAAAGAACCCAGACCGATGTCTTCCATTATCGAAAGCGAGATCCCTAAGCATCCCCCAACGTGCGGCGACTGCGAAGAAGAAGAAACGTGCTGGCGCGAAAGGGAAGCAATTTGTTGCGAACACCCCGAGTGCCCGTGTGAAACGGAAGAAGCAGAGCTAGGGGACATCGTTCAAATATACTTTTTAGACCACGCGCAAGACAGCGAGGATGGTCCAATTTTATGCACCGTCTATGGTTGTGTTATCGACCAAGGCGATTATTACATCACAGTCGCTTCGTGGCAAACCCACATAGCTGATTTTGAAGATACAACTTTCACCATTGTTACAAGCTGCATTACTAGCTTGGTGGTGTTAAAACAACAACCGTCATCATAACGATAGACTCCGTAACGAGGCCGAAGATGAGACCCACCGAGGTGGACAATCAATAACTCTGAACCCGACCACTGGATACATCTGATTGAGGACACCCTTAAACCAAAAACAAAAATAGAAACCATATATTATGGCTAACGGAAATACTACTGCGTCCCGCTTGGGACAAATCAACGCTTCTGGCGATGTCGATGCGTTGTTCTTGAAGGTGTTCTCAGGAGAAATCCTGACCACCTTTGAAGAGATGAATGTTATGAAGGGTCTTCACACGATCCGCACCATCTCTAACGGAAAGTCTGCTCAGTTCCCTGTAACTGGAATTGCGACTGCTAAATACCACACGGCTGGAGAAAACATTGCTGACGCTGGAAACAGCTATCTCAGTTCTGTTAAGCACGCTGAGAAGGTCATCACGATTGATGATGTTCTCCTTGCTTCCACCTTCATCTCTAACATTGATGAGCTTAAGAACCACTACGATGTCCGTAGCATTTACGCTAAGGAACTCGGAAAGGCTCTTGCCAAGCGTTTCGATGTTGCGACCATGAAGACTCTCGTTGCTGCTGCTCGTTCTGCTACCACCATTACTGGAGGCAAAGCTGGCATCGCTATCGACGGAGGTGAGGCGGCTGACTTTACTGCTGCTGTCATCCAAGAGAAGCTCTTTGAAGCTGCTCAGAAGTTGGATGAGAACGACATCCCGAACGATGGACAGCGTTACGCTATCTTGAAGCCTGGTGATTACTACAAGCTTCTCCAGTCTGGCGAAGAGGTAATCAACCGTGACTTCGGTGGTCGTGGTGACGTTGCTACTGGATCGCTTCCAATGGTTGCTGGTCTTCGCATCTTCAAGTCCAACCACCTCTCTGACGTTGCTGTCGCCGAGGCTTCACAGGATCAGGATGACGATAGCTCCAACAACGATGTCTTCGGAGGCAGCGGAACCGGATACAACGGTGACCTCTCCAAGACCTTCATCATTGGTGGACACCCGTCTTCTGTCGGAACCGTCAAGCTGCTTGACCTCGCTACCGAGAGCGATTACAAACTTGAGCTTCAAGGAACCCTGTTCGTTGCTAAGTATGCAATGGGCCACGGTGTTCTTCGCCCAGAGGCTGCGTTTGAAATCAAGGACGCTGACTAATACCACACCAAGGTTTTCATCCCTGTCCCCTTCGGGGGATGGGGGTGTTACCTTCCCTTTCCTTCTTCTTTTATAATAACAACAACTATGGCTACCCTGACTTCTGAACTTAATGCGGTTAACACCATGCTGGGATACATCGCGGAATCTCCTGTTAACTCCATTGCAGACACAACTGCCCTGCCACCGTCAGCGGCATTAGCTAAAGGTATTCTTGATGAAGTCTCTCGCGAGGTTCAACAAGAAGGGTGGCATTTCAACACAGCTAAGGACTACAAACTAACGGCCAACTCATCTAACGAGATTGTGTTACCGGATAATGTCCTTCAAGTAGACTCTGTTGATAACCAACACGATGTAGTCCAACGGGGAACCAAGCTGTTCAACCGTAAGGATTACACAACGACTTTCACCATTGATGAGATCAAGGTAGACATTACCTTCCTTTTAGAATTCATCGAGCTTCCCGAACAGGCTCGCCGTTACATAACACTCAAGGCATCCCGTATGTTCTCCAACAGGATTGTTGGTTCGCGGGAGATTGAAGCACTTATCTATCGGGACGAGATCATGGCTAAATCAGCTATGGAAGAAGCCGAAGGAACCAACTCAGACCGCACCATCTTTGACAACTACGACACCGCAGGACGCATCGGTATTAACCGGAGAACTGACCTTGCGTAATCACTAACATGGCTAACATCACCACATCCGTCCCTAACTTGATTCAAGGAGTAAGCCAACAGTCTCCTCGGGTCAGGATTCCTGGTCAATGCGAGGATCAGCTTAATGCTCTTCCTACGGTCACCAAGGGACTCACCAAGCGTCCACCTGCGCGGCTTATCCAAAAGCTTACCGATGCGAACGTCTTCAACAAAGGAGACATGATTCACTTCATCGAACGCAGTGCGACCGAACGGTATGTGGTTGTTATTGAACACAGAAGCCAGAGCGACCGACAAGGTGTTCTTAGGGCGTTCAATGTGGACACAGGAGCGGAGGCAACGATTGAGGGTGTTACTGGTGGTTATAACATCAATAACAATTACCTTGCGATACCCACCGCTTCAGACTCCCACAAGCTCCTCAAAGCTCGCACCCTTGGAGACAGCACGTTCATCCTTAACACCACCAAGACTGTCGCCAAAGGTACGGAGAAGTCCCCCGCTCTCGACAAGTCACGCGCTTTGGTGTTCATCAAGCAAGGTGACTTCGGTAAGAAGTATGGTCTTAAGTTTCGTGACACGGGAAGTTTCAGTGGATCAGGGGCGACCTTCAATTTGACATGGAGGATTCACCATTTCAAAGATGCTGAGAGAGTGTCATACCGCTTGGACTCTATTTCGGTCGCTACAGGGGGATCAGGTTATGCCGACAATGACTCTCCCACCTTAGAATTCGCCAACGTAAACTGGCATGTCAGACCTGAGATTGTTACAACTATTGTAGGCGGTGTTGTCACGAAGGTTGATTTAGTTAACCCAGGAGCTACGCAATACGGATTATTCAATCGCTCCTTTCCGGCTACTGCATCATCTTCCGCTCCTTTTGAGGAAGTCTCTATAACAACTCAACTATCTGCGGGTGACCTTAAAGAAGAAATAGCCGATTCCACAACAATAGCCAACGAGCTTCACCGTGCGCTTACGGGTCTAAGTCCGACGAACATTGGCGGAGACGTTTACGCGCGCTCCTCACAACAAGCAACATCCAGTTTTACAGCAAAATACACCAGCATCCTCAAGGACGGCTCAATCATCATCCAAAGAAATGACGGAAGGGACTTTCATGTTGAAGCCTTCGACGGTCTCAACGGATCTGGATTAGGATTAGTCCACAAAGAAGTTGATGCTCTCAGTGACCTTCCGGTGCGCTCACCTGATGGCTTCCGTATCGCAGTCAGGGGTGACTCTGATGCTAACGAGGATGACTACTACCTTAGATTTGAGGCTAACGATGGGCTAGCCTTTGGAGAGGGTGGATGGGTTGAAGACGTAGGCCCAGACCTTGAAGTTGCCTTTGACGTTAACACCCTTCCTTTACAGTTAGTCAACACTGCTCCCAACACTTTCACACTCAGCACTACCTCATGGGGAAGACGAGAAGCTGGCGACGATGAGACCAACCCGTTCCCTTCCTTTGTCGGAAAGACGATCAACAACATGGTCTTCTTCAAGAACCGCTTTGGGTTCATCTTCCAGGATATTATCGTGCTGTCTGAGGCTGCTGAACTATTCAACTTCTTTAGGACCACCGTAAGGACGCTTCTGGATACCGCTCCGATTGATATAACATCTGCCACCGCTAACGTGACTGACCTCCGCAGCAGTATTGCATTCCAAGAGAATTTGTTATTGTTTGGTAACCGTGGTCAGTTCGTCTTGAAGGGCGACCCGTTGACCAACGACACGGTAACACTCAATGCCATCACGAACTACAACTCGGACACCACCTCGGACCCGCTTGCAGTAGGATCGTATGTTTACTTTCCGTATGAGCGTGGAGAGTTCCTGGGAGTCCAAGAGTATAGCCTTAACGCCACCACGGATGTCTATGACTCCGATGAGATCACCACACAGATCCCGGCGTATATTCCTAAAGGGGATGTGTTATTTTCTGCGGGGACATCCTCAGAGGAACTCTTGGCGTTCGCCTCTGGAGGCAAGGACATCTACCTTTACAAATACTTCTTTAATGGACGAGAGAAAGTCCTGAGTTCATGGGGCAAGCTAACGATGCCATTTGATGTCATTGGGATGCACTTCATGAAGAGTTCGTTGTTCTGTGTAGGCGACAAGACCGGACAGTCAGTGATCTCTGAGATTAAGTTTGAAGAGCTACGCTTGGAGAGTGACACCACAGGAGGCTTTACGATTCACCTTGATCTCCTCAAGAAGCACACCTTCACGCAGAGTGTTGTTACTGACGCAGTGAACATCACCATTGACCTCGGGTTCGTCCCAGAGAGTGGAGATGTAGTTGAGGTGTATGACTTGGATGGAAGGAAACTGAACATTGTTTCAATTAACAACAACACCGCCACCATCCAGGGCTTCTACAAGACATGCTTCTCTGGTCTTAAATACAACATGGAATGCACCTTGAGTGAGCCTGTGTTCAAGCAAGGAAACCCTCCGACATCCTCGGGCCTCGCGCGGTTGATCCTTCGGAATGGCACGTTGTTCTTTTCGGATGCTTCATCGTTCCAACTTGAGGTAACACCACGCGCCCGTGACAAGAGAGTTTATTCGTATAGTCCCTTAAACATCAACGTAGATGCGCTGGGGTCAAGAGCTTCCGAGGAAGGTAAGTTTAGGTTTTCCATCTATACAGCAGCACCTGAGTCTGTTATTAAGATTGTAAACTCAAGTGCCTTTACCGCCAACTTCCAGTCCTGTGAATACGAAGCCAACGTCCACACCCGTTCAACTAGAATATAAAAACGTCTACATCCGTTCTGCACTGCCAAGTGACATCGAGGACGTAGGCGATAACATGCGGGAGATAGACAAGCTGGAGTGTTTGTTAAGCTCGGGGACTCGCCCTAGAGACGCTATACGACACGGACTTGAGACTGATTTCCATACATGGTCTATCTGCTCCAACAAAACCAAGAAGCCTTTGGCTTGCTTCGGGGTTGGCCCGTTGATGCCTAATGACACCAATTACATCTGGTTGCTTTGCACGGATGACTTGATCAAAGAATCAGGGAAGGAGTTCGCCAAAGCCAGCAAAGCGTGGGTTAAGTTTATTGTTAACCACTACCAACTTCCTTGTGTCAACGAGGTACACACCGAGAACACCCTAGCGTTACGCTGGTTGAAATGGTGTGGTGCTACTGTTGAAGAGCCAAAAGAAAACGATTTCTCCTTATTTATTATACACCCCAACGAATAACATCCCTTTATGTGTGAACCTATCTCTATCGGAATAGCGACCGCTGTAACATCATATGCTGGTCAACAAGCTGCTGCTAATGCCCAAGAAAAAGCTCAAGAACGAGCCTCTGCTGCTGAACAGATTAGAGCAGGACGAGCTAATACATCCATAAGAATCCGAGAGGCACAGGAGAATATTGCAAGATCGCAACGTAAAGAATCTGCTCAACTCCAAACCACGGAGGCTAAAGCACGAGCGCGTCTTGTTGCCTTAACCGAAGCAGGAGTTTCTGGGATGTCTCTTGACAGGGTAACAGATAAACTCTCTGCCAAAGAAGCTAGATACCGTTTATCCGAGGACCGCCAGAAGGACTTCCAGACACAACAGTCGGCATTCTCATTGGAGGAAGGCGCACTGCGCTCTCGCATGAACCAACTTAGAATCAATCAACCAATCAAGCAAGCGAGTCTCTTGGAGTCGGGCTTGGCGGGAATAAAAGCTGGGATGTCTGTACAACAAACAAACGCCTAAACATTCACAATGACACAAGAAGAACTTAAGGAAGCTATAGAGCAAAGTCGAAGAGAGCGGGTCGATGTTAATATCGGAGAGGTATCGCTTCGCCCAACAGCACAACCTGGAGGACAATACAATGTCCAAGTAGAGACTACACCAAAGCAGAACGCTTTGACCGATTTTGCAAACGCATTGCGTCAGTTTCCTCAAATCTACGGTCAATATGCTAACATCCAAAAAGAAGCAGGTAAAAAGGAGATTGATGAACTTTCACCGGAGGAGTTAGAGGACCGTGCTGTTAACGGAGATCAGGACGCAAAAGAAACTGTTCTCAATCGTTTTAAACTCCGAGGCATTAACGAAGCTCTCTTCAATGCTAGATACGAGACCAAGATCTTCCCAAGGATGGCAGCGCAGGAGCAGGAGTTTAAAGACATGCGACCAGACGCAGTTGAACAATTCTTTCAAGATGAAAACGGGAATCCAATCGAAGATGAAACAGAAATCATTGAGAACCTCAGACTTAAGTATGCGAGTCTTATACCTGATGACGTAAGGAACAACCCCAACCAGAAGGTGATGTATAACAAACTCCTTCGACAGTTGAATGGGGTCGCGACTAAATCCTATGCGGTGTTGGAACAGAAACGACAGAAGTTTTTGGACGAGAGTGTTTACGCTGGTGTTAACCAGAATGCAAACACCTTTAACATGGGTCTCCCTCAAACCGCTGACGAAGGCAACTCAGAGATCGTCGATCCCGCTGGAGTTAATATTGTTAGTCGCACTGGCACTATGCTTCCCGAGATACAGTATCAGAACGAGGAAGAAGCCGTAAAGGAACCAACAACAATTCTAGGTCAAATCAGTGTCTATTCTCCCCAAAAACCAGGAAGTAAAATTGGTAAAATGGAAGGTGGTTACAAGGCCGCCAGACCTGGTGCTGACGGTGAAAACATCGTTAGAACTCTAGAAGACTTCCGAAAGAACCCCGATACAACGGTAGTGACCGTGGCGGGAAACCCTGAGTATTATGGTCAGAGGTATGTTGTAGACAGTCTTACTTATCAGAACGCAAAAGGGGAACAACACACGCTGACCAACGTCCCTGTCATGGTTCATGATACTGGTGGACGTTTTAAGACTACACCGGAAGGACGCTTTGATATTCCCGCAGACCGTGACTTAGGAAACAAGAGCATGGCAGTTAACCACGGACTTCTTGAAGGGATGCGATTCATTCGTGATAAAGCAAGTGAAAGCGGAGCGAAGGTTAAAGTTAAGAAAACCGCAAAAGAGGCAACCCAACAACGTATCGCAGACATTGGATTTAAGCAATCTACGCTGGTCAACGGGGTCATTGATGAGATGAACAAAACCTACTTCAGGGGACTTGAACAAATGAACCGTGGCTCACAGGTCACACAAACCCAGCTACGCAATAGCGTCGAGGAGAACTTCCAAGAGAAACTTTTGGACGAGATCAGACAAGGGAACCATGTCCAAGTTCAAGCGTTTGTTGACGCAGCTAGTGGCATCGACCCTGATGGGAAAAAGATGGAGCCTTTGAAATTTCAAGGGGAACCTATCTCTCCGCGTATGTTAACTACCTTGAGTAGAGCTATTGAAGCACAAGAGGACAAACTTAACAGAGAGGGTCCAGAGCGCACCGAAAAGGAGAAAGCAGCGTTGAAGAACGTTCGCATTGCTTTGAACAAGATCGCCAAGGATTCTCCTGATGTCTCCCTAGAGGAAACCAATGAGAAAAGAGAACAACTTGTGTTGAAGTTTCAAAAAGAAGTAATTGATAAAGGATACAGTCAAGATGTTCTTGATGACTTCAGAACAGATGTAGGAAACTTTCAATCAATGCTCCCCTTGATCGGAGCAGGTAAAAATTGGAATGGGGTGTATGAGTCCCAAGCGTTTATTGATGACCTTGACAAACAACTAGACCCAGGTGACAAATTCATAACAAGACTCAGCGGACCGGAAGAGTTACTGCGTGTAGGAGAGGTAGCGGATGTAGACTTAAGTGAGATACAGCTAGAACCCGATGCTCTTGCATCACTCAGCCCAGCTAAACGAACGCAGTGGAGCAACCTTACAAACATGATGACCGGAACCGCTGCAACCTCTGCTGTAGGTGAAACCAGTAGCGAGATGGCAGGGTTATTTCAAGAAGCAGGGGAAAAAGACATAAACGCAAACCCGTTAGTCCCTGATCAAGATGAGGACGGGAACCGCATCGAAGATGACGACGGCAATCCGAAGATGATACGCGCGAGGGAGTTATACCCTAAACTGTTGCGTAAGCATATGACCAACGCTCTGATAAGAGAAGTCAACGACACAACGAAACTTAAGGCGATGATTGATGAAGCGAGGCGCATTAAAGGTCGTGAAGTTGAGGCTCCGAAAGATCCGATGGCTAGTGCAATTCTTGAAGAAGAATTAGGGGCTTCTGATTTCTTGGATGAAGATGGTAAAACAACAAACCTATCCGACTACAAAAAACTATTAGGACCGTCTCTTGATATAAGAAAAAGGAATCATTTGAATAGATGGACCGCGACAGCATCAAACCCTGAGTCACTTGCGTTGATGGAGGATAAGACTCCAAGAGCAAAGATAGATTCAGATTTGGAAAGTATGGTTGATATTGTTTCCTATAGTTATTTAGGAAGAATAGGTGCTTCTATTAACAGTAAGAATAAAAAACCAACTGAAAGGAAGAAAATCCGCGCGGATCTAGAAAACCAACTCAAATACACAGGCATTCCAATGGACGTTCACGAGAAAAATCTATTGGTGAAATACTCCAGCAGTTCCCCAACAACCTACGGTAGTCGAGGTGGCGTATACCGTCCCCCCAGCGTTTACTCTACCTATGATCTTAATAGAGAGGATCTCTACTCTCAACCTAAGACTGCTAAAACACACGTTTACAACTATCAAGCAATAAGGGACACTAGAGAGGTCTCTCGCTCAGTTTCTGTCTCGAGACAGGTCAAAAACACCTTCAGGACGCCTGGGAACTACGAAAAGCTTACGATCCTTTATAACATCCACTTCAAAGGCCAAGAAGAGAGCTATCCAATAGAGACCTTCTTTGCTGACCAAATCGCACTTGGAAAACAACTTAAATTTAACCCTTCAAAATAAAATAACATGAGTCTTTTTCGACCTAGCATACTCAATGGTAACCCACTTACCTCCTCAAGCGTATTTGGAGGTGAATCCAGTCCCTTCGCTGCAAACGAACCTGATGTATTTGGTAAAAGAGAATACACGGATTCCGACTACGATCACCTTGGATTCGACGAGGATGAACAAGAGGATGACTCCGGCTTTGTAGACACCGTTACTGACATTGGTAAAGGAATAGCGTATGGTGTTGGGGAAGGAGCGCGGTCAATGATGGGGTTGTTTGACATTATCAGTTTTGATCTTATACCTGATGACTGGCACGATGACCCTTACTTTGAAGACCTTAAACCACAAGGAACCGCTGGAAACATCGCATCTGGACTCGCTCAGTTCACAACTGGTTTTATTCCAGGGCTAGGTGTTGCTAGTCTTCTTGGTAAAGCCACTAAAGCCGGAAAGATTTTAAACATAGGTGAAAAGACCGCGAAGTTTACCAAAGAGGTAACGGCTAGTGCTGTAGCTGACTTCGCAGCTTTTGAGGGACACACACAACGTCTCAGTAACATCCTTGCGGATGATGTAGGTCTTTCCAACGTGGTAACTGAATACCTTAAAGCTGACGAGGATGACAGTGAGTTAGAGGGACGCTTGAAGAACGCGATAGAAGGCGCGGCCGTTGGGGGAGCTTTCAGCAGTGTTCTAGCCGGTATTAAACACCTTAAGGCACTCAGTAAAGGGGACGCAGAGAAAGTTGCCCAAACTCAAAAAGAAGTAGACCTAGCGAACATTAACGATGGCAACGCAACCGAACAAGGGATTAAGGACTTAGATGACATTAAAACGAAGGTCGAAGACAGTGACCCTGAAGATTTAGCTGACACATCCCCACAGAAACCCGTTGCTGCTCCAGATGTAGACTTGAAAGCCCCCAAAGGAAAAGGGAAACCTGACGTATCAAAACTTCAAGCACCCATCAGCGGTCCACAAGCAATCTACCAGAACACAAAAATTGTTAACCGTCTCAGTGAGGTGGACTCCTTGGATGAGCTAGAGGATGTTATGGATGAGCTTATTCCTGATCTCATGGCAAAGGAGTCAAGGACAGTCCAAGAGATGGCTGCTCAGATGATCCAACTGGATGAGCTTAGAGGTTTTGATTCTTCATCTATTGCCGATGCAGTCCGTAAAGGTGCGCTCCAAACAGACAAAGATGTTGAACTGATCACTGAGCTAGCGTTACGCCAGCAAGTAGCCTTCTCTGGTTCACGCCTATCGTTTGACCGTCAGATTGCTTTGGCAAAGCAGATTGAAGAAGTCACAGCACAAGCCGCACGTTCAAGCGACGAAGCCACAGGAGGGCAACTTGACGAGCTATACCTATTGTTGGAAGCTGAACAGAAGCGGTTTTCATTCTTTACGTTGAAACAAGCCACCATCGGAACAGGAGTATCCGACATCTTCAGAGCAAGACAAGCAGGGAACGTAGGAGACATCCAAGACATCGTAGGTAAACAACGCCTCGAAAGACGCGCCGAAGAGATGTATGGTGAAGTAAACGCCGCTTATCTTGCAGACGCTGAAGACATAGGTCTTGATGCCTTGAATGAGGTCAGGACTAGAAGAATTGATGAAACACCGGAAGCTGACTTAAACGAGGACATTCTGAAGCAAAGGCAAAACGAACTTGCTCGTCTGGAGAAGCAACTGGAAAGTAAAAGAAGACGCTCAGAGAAGTTATCCGATACTGACCCAGAGGAAATCAAAGGGACACCGGAAGACCCTGGGGCAACCAAAAAGGAGTCAGAGGTTGTTGATAAAATTAACAACGACATCCGAGTGGTTAAGGAGCAAATCCAACACCACAACAATGTATTTAAAGAGGAGCGGAAGATAATTAAACTCAGAGAAGAGGAACACTATATCGACACGATGAGTGATACCGAGTATGCTGAACGTGTTGCCCAGAGAAAAGCATCCGTTGCGAAACTTAAAAAGATTAAAGAGGAGCTAGACCCAGGTAAAGCAAACTCAACTGTCAAGCAGTTACAAGATCTTATTAATCAGAAAGGAACAAAGAAACTTAACCGCGCTGCTGCCGCTAAGAAACTTACGGAACTTCGTAAAAAGCTAGGTGACCTACGACAATCTTTACTTGAAGGTGACCTTGGGCCTAAAGGAAAGGGAAAGTTAACACCAAAAACGATCAAGCAAGACCCCGAACTGAAAGAGATCTATGAAAAGATCCAGTCAGCCCAAAGGATGCTTAAAGAAGAAAGATCTATTCCTAAAGTATTGGAGGAACTTAAAGCTCTTGGTAGGATGTCAGACGCTGAGTTTGAAGTAACACAAATCATCAACAAAGCTAACATCACAAGGAAAGGTAAAGGCGACCAAAGCGCATTGAAGAAGCTCCAAGAACTAAAAGCTCGTTACACGAAAGCTCGTTCCGCTTCCATTGAGGAATCCGGTAAGGCTCTTAGGTCGAAAAAGGCTTATGCATCTTGGAAGGAATCAAGACCTGGAGATATTCAAAAAGGCATGAAGGACTACGTTGATCGTATTCTTTTCGCTGCTGACCAAGAGACTCCGCTAACCGCTTTCCAGAATGGCGATAAGCTCGCTAAAATGAGTAAGTTAAGAAAGTTTGCTAACCTCGGTTCACGGTGGTTCCAACGTAACCTAATTTCTGGTGCATCCACATTAACACTAAACGTAGGAATACCTCAGACAATGCGAGCTTTGATGCGCTTTGAGCAGACCATAGGAGCAGGGATCAGGACAGCAATGGGTGACAAGGAAGCACAAGCCGTTCTCGCTTCTAGTTTAACTCCGCATTCTAAGCTTAAAGATGTAGCTTTAGGATTCAGAGCAGGAGCGAAATCAGCCCGAACCAAATCCGATGTTGTTACTGGAGGGGATGTTGCTTACGGAGAAAACATGGCCGGCGCACCGATGAATGCAACTGATCCAAGAATCTGGGGTGTTGACGAAAAGACTCTAGGCGGAAAGATATTTAAATGGATCGACACTTTCTTTAATTGGCCTTTCGCTGCGAACGCTGGAGGTGACGGGCTTAATAAATCTATCTCAGCCACAGCACGGATGCGAAATGAATTGGATGTGCATGTCAGAAATAGTAAGGAATGGGCTAATCAATCTCCCGCAGCGCAAGAGTTATGGAAGGAAGAGATGTTACAAAAAGCCATCGACAAAGACGGAGCTTTATACAGTGAAAGCCGCATCTACACTCAACTAGCAAAGAATGCCCGAGACAACGTAACAGACATGCGGATGAACCCAGCGGCGGTTGATCAAGAGTATGAGCGTCTTATTGGTGAGTCTAAGGACAAATTCATTCAAGATCAAAACGTCTTGGATATGATTGGACGAACCAAGGAGTATGCCCAAGAAGTAACCGCGACTGCTCCCATTGAAAGTGATATTATTCGGATGATTAACAAAAAGAGAGCAGACTACCCGCCCCTTACCTTGTTGCTTCCGTTCGTCAACACACCTACCAACATCTTGAAGTTTGGTCTTCAACGGACACCGTTTGGTGCGATGGCTGAGTTAGTCCCACGTTTAACTGGGCGAGCAGCAGAAAGACGCGCAGCGGTAGCGCAGATGAGTCCAATACAACGCGCCGAGTTTACAGGACGCATGGCGACAGCATCCGCAGGGGGAACAGCTTTGCTTTACTTCGCGTATCTTAATAAAGACAAGATCACTGGAAGCGGTCCACGTAATCCAGAAGAACGAAAGGCATTGGAAGCAACAGGGTGGCGACCTAACTCGTTCAACCTTGGAACTCTCGATAACCCTACTTATGTTAGCTACCAGCGTCTTGACCCTTGGGCAACCATGATTGGCATTGCGGCTGACGTAGCATCGTTTAGCTCAATGAACCCAGACCTTGAAGGTGGATCAATGGAAGCAGCAGGGGCCTTATTGTTTTCCATCTCCGAAGGAATCACCGATAAGTCTTTCCTGAGAGGTCTTAACAACACGATCAACATGGTTCAACAACCGGAGGTTTACTTTGGAAAAGGAGTGCGCGATGTAGTCAGTGGTTTAACTGTTCCTCAGTCTCTAGCACAATTCAAAGACTTTGGAGAAACGAATTCATTGATACGCGAATCCCGAACAGTCGTTGACGCAGTTCTTCGTAAGGTTCCTATTGCTCAAGAAAACATCCCACCTAAGAGAACATTCCTTGGTGAACCTGTTTACAAACAGAACCCACTTGGTGTGCTTGGAATCTTCAATCCTATTTATGTTTCCAGCAAGAAGAACGACAGCGTAGACAAAGCAGTCCTAGAGCTAGTTCACGGGTTTGATATGCCATCCACTTACTACTTCAATCACAAGGACACAGACATGCGTAACTTCTACAACGAAGAAGGAAGACAAGCCTACGACCGTTTACTTGAGTTAAGTGCTGAAACAACGATTGGTGGTAAGACTTTAAGAGAATCTTTAAAAGGTCTCGTAAACTCACGACAGTTCAAGGCTTACAGCAAGGCAGTCCAGGAAACCGGAGGCGAAAGCGAACTTATGTCTAAAGACCCGCGCATCAAGTTGATGGGCCAAGTCATTAGTAAATACCGTCTAAAAGCAAAAAATCTCGTTATCCGTGAATTTCCTGATCTTCTGGACACCTTGAACAACGTGAAGAAGCAACAGAACCAACTCAACCAACAAGCAGTAGACGCATTTAATAACCCAATCCCATCCCTCTAAAAAATTATGGCTTTAACAACAACAACCGCCCTGTCATATTATCAACAAGAAAGTGCCACTATATCTGAGTGGACTAACCCTATTAACTTCTCCTTGGACGCGCTTAGTGCTGACGATATTGAAGTATGTGCGATAGCCTCAACAGGTCCATCTGGATTCCAAAGGACTGCTCTTGTAAAAGGAGTTGACTACACCTTGGACTTCGCCGCAAAGACAGTGACTTGCACTTCAACAAACTGGACTGATCTCGACGCGATCCAAGACGCGACAGGTAGCGGGGGAACTTCATATCCACCTGACCAGATACGAGTCTTTAGATCCACTGGAGTAGGGTCACTTGTGACTTACACGGACGGTGCTGTGTTGAATGCTTCCGATCTCAATCTCTCCTATAAGCAGTCCTTGTTTGCGACTCAAGAAATGAACGAAGACGCTGGGTTCACTAGAGGAGGAGTCCAGAGTGTTACAGAAGGGACTTTGGGTAATTTATCAGTGTCATCTGCAAAGATCCAAGACAACGCCGTGAGTGCCTCAAAGATTGCCAACAATGCGGTAGCAACAGCAAATATACAAGAGGATGCTGTAACTGATCATTCACTAGCAACCGGATCTGTTTTAGCGGATCAAATCGCAACCAATGCGGTTAGCGTTAACAAGCTGGCCGATAACGCAGTAGAGACGGTTAAGATAAAGAACGAAGCGGTAACATACGATAAAGTCAAGTCTGCTA
>MDTC01030569.1_pt1 | contig 17720 bp, 10 predicted proteins | sample 811181 | NCBI WGS metagenome assembly MDTC01 (sample SAMN05326644, study PRJNA326480) | marine metagenome | isolation source: seawater | place: Pacific Ocean: North | collected 2011 | reverse complement strand
CCCTATGATAGCGTCGTGCTAGGACTAACAGCTGGTACCTTTACACTTGTGTGGCTTAGCTACCGTAGACGAGTTCCTTGGGCCTACTGGATTGGAGCAGTAATTATTGCGCTGACTGGAATCTTTTTTGCTTTTTTTAGTTTGGTGAACCTCCTCGCTCTCTTCTCCGGTAGCAGTGGTTCTATTCTGTTCGTGCTCTTGTTCGGTTGGTGCGCTTTAGGTTCATTCCGACGTTCGATGACGCATCTCCACCCAGGTTACAACAGCATGTATTTTGGTCGCGATGAAGAATTTGGCGACATTGAATTAGAGGCTGGTGAGATGTTAGCCGCATGCCCAACTTGCATGGCTGTTCTGGCCATACGCCCGACAATGTTGCGTTCATCTGACCGCTGTCCACACTGTCAAAACCCACTCATCAATGAGCGACTGGCAGCGAAGTATGAAGAAGAGTGATGTTGTTTTGAAACGCAGATTCTCCATCGCTCTTACGCTTACAGTGGTCATCATATTCGATATTGCAGGTGCATCTTTTTTTCCACGAATCGATTCCAATTTCTCGTTTCTCGGTTATCCCGGGTATGAGGGTGGGGGGTTACTTGGAATGATGATTGGACTTCTCGTTTCACTGTCTCTTTTGCTGTTGATTCGATTTGTTGAAAAGCAACGTGAATGATAAGAGACTCTTGATGCTGGTTCACTTCTAAACGAAGACAAGGCCGTTCACAGATACCCCTGGAAGGTTTCACAATATGCAAACTTCTCTTCGGTGTAGAGTGCATCTTGGTAAACCAGTAGCGGCAGAACATCAGTACCATCAGACCACTTGCCCATGTTTCTCAGCGTTTCACTGTCGATCAAATGGTTGTAGGCCCAGTCTTCGGTAATGGTATCACCTCTGCTTCTTGCGACAACCCAATCGGCTTGTGCATCAATGCGCCGATAGACGCCGAAATCAGCCAGTCGGTCGTGAACCGAGTCAGTCGGCAGGTAGTGGGTGCCTACCAAGCGAGGGAACCCATACAAATCACTCTGCAGTTCAATGTAGAGGACGTGCTCATTGGGTAAGTCGCTGAATACTTGTTGATGGTACACACTGTAGCACGCATCAACGGTCATGTCATCAACACCTCGAGCAATGTGTACCATCGTGTGTTCCGGCATCTTTGACCAATTTGGCTGCAGTGATACTTGGTTAGGACGGGTCCAACCAGATTCAATATCGATGAACAGCGTTTCATTTCCCCACCCTCGTTCCATTGCTTCGTACAACTGAGTGAACGCATACGCTCCACCAAGACTGTGTCCCCCAATCCACAGGTGACTCGCATCAACGGTGACATTGCCCAGTGCTTGGTCGACAGAAGAATGCCGCAGTTCCCCAAGGGCAACCGTTTCGACAGTGTCAAGGGCTGCTGCGATGGCTTTAGCTCGGTATTCATGGTGTGGATAATTCGATGCTCCTTCAACATCGATGCCTTTCAATCCTTCAGGAATAGGTGGGTCGATGTGGGACGGGTACTGCACGAAAGCCACAGCCATTCCTCGGGCCGTAAGGTGAGCAATCCAATCGGTATATTCTTCGTACACTGGATAGCCCCATCCGTGACTCAACAGTGCTAATGGAATTGAGTTGAGGGGTAACTCGGACGACAATTCTGGAAGGGTGAGGTAGACCGAAAATTCGATGTCGCTTTCTTCAGCCAAGATGACCTTTGCTACGTCATCGGGCATGGAGTATGGGTGAACCGTCATGGTCGTGTCAAAAGGACCAGGTTCGGCTCCGTAGCCAATCACTGGAGCATCGGGGGGCGATGGAGCGATACCAATCATTGCGGGAATACCTGGCATGACCAGCCATGCTGCAAAGAAAATACCGAACAAATGAAGCGTACCTGCAACAAACGATGTTCTTGATTCACGATTGGGAAGAGTTGGTAAGCCGTTGATGGCAAGAAGCGTTGAGATTATAATCACACCGTAGACGGTTGGAAGAAGGAGAAACGCTCCTCTTAGATAGAACACGTCGAGCATGAAATAGAGAACGGTAAAGCCTGTGAACAGACCGAGAAAAAACAGCAAGATGCGACGAACAACTTTGTTCATTATTTCTCCCTTAAGACGCGATTGAACCGTGACGAGTGATGCAAATAACATCAGCAAGGTGCAGAAGAAAACCACGCCAATGTTTTCCCGCATCAGGAGGGTAGCCTGAAGGGCGCGATAGGCGTGTGGCCAGACTGCATCACTGAGGTTGCTGCCTGATGAAAAGAGCACGATTGGTTGGACGACAGAGGCACAAAAGCCCGATGCTATGATGAGCGGTTCAATCCATTTTCGAGCCGGTTGGGAGGTCGTAACATCGAGTATGGCACCCTCCATGATGCAATGTCGCCATGCCTTGCACTAAAATGGTCGTATTCAGTCGTACCAACTTCAAACTGGTGTCAAGACTTCTGATGAAGCGTAGTTCATGTCGAAGTGATGGCCTTACATTCCAAATGACGACGGGTCCAAATCCATGTCGCCATCTTTCATCATCTTTCGCATTTGCTTGTTGAGTTTTCTGTTCCCACCCATTCCCTTCATCATCTTGCGGGAGCGATTCCACTGAGCAATCAATTCACGCACGTCTTTTTCACGAACTCCTGAGCCTCGTGCAACCCGTCGAATACGATCGGCCTTGATTTTTGCAGGTTCGTTCTTTTCCCAAGCAGTCATGCTGTCCATAATGGTTCGATAGCGGTCGAGGTTGCCTTGCATGGCTTCTTTTTGACCCTTTGACATCGCCCCCATTCCTCCAAGCATGTTACCTGGTAGGAACGACATCAACTTGTCAATGGTCCCGACTTTGGCCATCATTTCCATTTGCTTGTACATGTCATTGAGGGTGAATCGTCCACTCATCAAACGCTGCGTCAATCGCATGGCTTCCTCTTCATCAAGGTCGTCAGGTGCTAAATCAATCAGCCCCTGAATATCTCCCATACCGAGAAGTCGTGAAATAAAGCGGTCTGATTCGAATTTCTCAAGGTCTGGCACGTTTTCACCCGTACCGATGTGAACAATAGGAGCGCCCGTAGCAGCAACAGCGGAAAGTGCACCACCACCTCGAGCAGTACCGTCGAGTTTGGTGATGACGATGCCGGTTACTCCAGCCAATGAGTGGAATGATGCCGCCACCGGTCCTGCGGCTTGACCAACTTGTGCATCGATGACCAACCATCGTTCACTGGCACGGGTAATGGAGGAGATTTGCTCTAATTCGTCAACCAACTCTTGGTCAAGTTGATGACGTCCGGCCGTATCGACAATGACGAGGTCTGCAGCAGCGCATGCGGCAAGACCGTTACGAACAATGGTCGGTGCATCCTTGGTATCTGGCTCGCCGTAGACTTGAACGGTTGAGTCTTCCAACAGCTGTGTAAGTTGGGCATAAGCACCCGGTCGATGGACGTCTGCTTCGATGACCGCAACGCGCAAGCCATGCTTTTTGCGATACCATTCAGCAAGTTTTGCCGTTGTAGTGGTTTTACCCTGTCCGTACAGTCCCACCAGCAACAGCGTAGCACCGTGCGGTTGGAATTGATGGGAAGGGCCGAGCAATCGGACCAATTCTGTGTAGAGGATGTTCATTGCATGGGTTTGCAATGTAAGTCCCGGACGAGGCTCTTCCTCTCGAAGCCGAGATTCCAATTTTTCGACTAGTTCTTTGGTTTGACGTACGTTAAAATCCGCCTCTTGAAGCGCTCTTCGAAGACTTCGCGTCATTTCTCGAAGTTCTTCTTCATCCAGCTTACGCTTGTTCTTCAGCAAACCAATGGAACGAAAGATACCGCGAGATAGACCTTCCAGTGCCATGGTCTACCCTGTGTGTAGTCCCATTTCAAACCACCCATTCAGTACTTTGAGATTATTCCTGCACGAGGGGTATGTCGAGTCGAAGAACATCGTTTTCCAGTTTTGCTTGCACCTGACTTGCCTTGGTGGGAACCTGAGTCTTCACTTCTCGTTCACGACCGTTTAATCCAACATACAGTACACCGTCATCGCTTCGAAGTGACAGTTCATCGCGTTGAATACCCGGATAGTGAAGATATATTCGTTCAATTTCGCCATCGACTTCTCGCCTCATACCTCGATGAATTGAATGCTTGATCACGTCTCCAACCTCGTGTGGTCCCAGTGAATCGTCAAGAATCTTCACCTCTCCGTAAAGTTTGGTTCCGACTGCTCGCAGTTTCTCAAGTCCAACGACTTCAGTATCCATCAGTTCCATGGTGCCAAGTGCGACGTTTTCGAGTTTTGAATCGAGTTCAGCGATGCGCTCAAGTTCAGCTTTGCGACGGTTAGCGAGGAAAGGGTGGTCGAATTCTGGCGTGACCCTGTTCACCAGACAGTTTGGAACTGGTAGTTGGTATTCGCTCAAGGATTCATGGGCTCGTAGTGTTTCGTTGATTCCCATCCGTTCGGGAATTGTCACGAGGGTGAACGACGTCACATCCTCATCGGATAAGACTCGCCGAACATGGAGTACTCGACGTCGAAACCGTTCGAGTTCTTCCTTCATTGAATCGCTTTCTTTGCGCCCGAACAGCATTGAACGAAGTCCACCTGAAACCCGCATCATGCGTATCAGTCGGTCGGACCATGATTCGATCAGTTCAGGCAACGAAAGGAACCGAAGTGTGTGTCCTGTAGGCGCAGTATCGAACACGATGACGTCCCAAGTGGGGTCTTCGACATGTTTCAAAAGTTGGTCGAAGGCCATCGCCTCGTCCAGTCCAGGGATGACCATGTCGGAGGTTTGAACTTCAGAACGCATTTCTTCCATTTCTTTCTTAGCGCTTGGGTCAAGCATCATGCCCAGTCCACTGAGGCCTCCCATTCCTCCTGAACCCATTCCGTTCATGAGTTCGCCAATCTTTGGAAGAGCTGCAGAAATCTTCGATTCAGGGTCCATTTCAAGTCCAAACAAGCCTTCAACACCTTCGATAGGTGTGGGTTCTGAACCAATTTCTACACCCAACGAATCAGATGTTGAATGTGCAGGGTCACTTGACACAAGCAATACCCGCAGGCCCGAATCAGCAAGCCATACGGCAGTTGCAGCGGAAGTTGTGGTTTTACCCACGCCACCTTTTCCTCCAAACAACAGTAGACGCGCCATGGTGTGTCGTGTGCTTGCCAGTCTTTGAATCCAACGATGAGGGGCCAATGAAGCATTGACTTGATGAAGGAAAACATAGCCCGCAGAACATGGCATCGAACTTTCTGCTGTTTCAAGTGGCAAGTGTCTGTGCGCTGTTAGGTATGACGCTTGGTTGGCGGGGTGTCATGACCCGGTACTCAGGTTTTTACGATTTACCAACTGCGTGGAGCAACGTCTTTTGGGGGATTCTCATCGGAGGTTTTTACGGTTCACTCACGCACAATTTCATTGTCATACCCTACCTTGACTTGATTCAGAATGATAAAGCAGAAGTCGTGAACCCCCTCAATCTCCTTCTGCTTTGTTTGTTGGCTTCAGTGGCGGTGCATCTGCTTCTTCGACGTGACAGAGTTCGTCGTGGAAGTTCACAGCCAACCAGTGGATGGGCTCTCGGACTTGCGATGGGTGGAATGATGGCAATGGTGTTCATCCTTCGGATCTTAGAGACATTCGAGATCAGTCCTCAAACTGTGATTACCATTCTCTGTTTAGGATTATTTGGACCTCGTTGTGAAGCACTAATTTCCTCTTTCCAAGGCCACCTCATGCTTCAAGGAAAGCGTTGGGGTGCTGTCCTACGTGGTACTTTCTGGCGATGTTCGTACGTCGTAATGTTTGCATTTGCGCTGGTAAATCCTTCCGGATGGATTTTCATTATTCCTGCGACACTTATCTTCAACAAATCCTCCGAGGCATGGATTTGGGATTCACTGCCGAAAGAAGGAAAAAAGCGTTTACGGAAGATTTGGGCTCGAAACGCTCGTCAGCAGATAGCAGATGATTCTGTCGTCTTGGGCTCTCAAAGCGATGCAATCTCCCAGGGAGAATGATTTTTTTCTCCCCTGGCGCCAAAAAGGGCTATTTTTTATGTACATATATGCTTACTAAAGGCATAAAGAGACATGATTATCGGAAAAAGCGCTCATCACAATTAAGCATTTTCGGGGTGTTCCGCACGCAAGCGTTATACAACGCCGGCCCAACGAAAGTTCATGGGTTCCTGCCCGTATTGCCAAAGCGTTACCTATCCGGGCGACAGCATTTGTTATTCATGTGGACGAATCTTGGCAAATATTCGGTCGGACAAGTTCGCTTTAGAGCAACAATTTCACGAAGGTAGTATGGATACGACCTACAAAATGACCAAGCGACCATCCGCTCGTGGCATGGTGCAAACTCACACCGGTCGTCGAAAAAATCTCATGAAGCGGAAACGCAACAAAACCAGACATCTTGTGGTACTGTTTTTCATTGCTTTCATCATGCTTTCACCCCAAGTTCGCGAGAACCTGTTTCAAAAGTGGGCACCAGGTGCTAACGAGTACGTCTTACTCAGTTTTTCTGAATTCCACATGTATCCAAACGAGGCGACTTTTACCCTCGAACGAGCTGTTGAAGTTTCCAGTTCAGGCGTGAACGGCGCATACTATGAGGAAATCCCAATTCCTTCGGACGAAACGTCGCTCATCGATTCCTCGACTGATTTCCACTTTACCAACGGTAGCATTCCAAGTTCCACTTCTACGATACAAAAAGTGAATAGGATTCTTCTGAACGTAGGGGACTCCGGGAATGCTGTTCTTGATTCTGTAACGATTCCACTGAACGGTTTACCCACCAAGGACTATGATGACCGAGTCATCACTTCTCGTGGGCACTCGGTATGGTGGCCCGGATACGGAACCGAAGACACCTCATGCAAAGTTGCACAATGCGTGAAAGTGGAACTCGCACTTGGGGCTGGAGAAGTAGCAATTCTCTCCTATCAAGTGACGGTCACCAGTACTTCGTATTCGTGGTGGGATGCTGCTCGAGTCGATTCTCGAATTGACGGTATTGATGAGGGTATTAACGTCGACAACAGCGGGACTTTTGACGACATAGAGAACCGTGGGAATGGGGAGAGGCACCGTAATTTCACCGATGAGCGATGGTACAATCGTGGAATTGTGGATGGAGAAGATCTCGGATATGCAATCGATGGACAGCACGAAATTGTCAATCAAACTGCCAACAGTATTCTCTCCAACCTTCCTGAAAACAGCAAAGACAACGCCTATGCTTACGCTCGTGAAGCCTTTGATTATCTCTTAACGTTCGTCACCTATGACAAGCAGGCACCAAGGATATCACGCAGTGGCCCTGCATGTCTCGAAGCCCAAACCGGTGATTGTGACGACCAAACCAATGCCTTCCTCTCATTGCTGCGGGTGAAAGGGGTACCTGGATGGTACGTGTTTGGTGTATTGGCTACCAACGAATTTTCAAGTTGGGAAGCCCACGCTTGGTCGTACATTCAACTTCCAATGAGTGATGATTGGTGTGAGAGTCGAAATATTGCACTTCACTCTTGTTTCGTTGAAGCGTCAGTTGACGTTGTCAACAACAAGTGGCTACTCCACACTCCAAATGCATATATTTCATGGATTGAAGAATACGACAGTACTGGACAGAAAGTTCACAATATCTACTACACGTGGGGAGCAAACTCGAAGATTGACCGTTCACCTCCTGCGTACACCACCATTGGGATGCCAGAACAAACGGGTGGATTCTATGAAGTCAAAGTACTTCCTGAAAACAATGATTATTTCTTCCAAGGTTGGGGTAAGTTAGCGTACAACCAAGTCAAACAGTGGTGATTCGATGCGTATAATCATTGGCGGAGCAGGTAGGGTAGGCACAGATATGGCTCGCGCATTACGAGCTGAAGATATGGACGTCGTCCTTGTAGACTCTGATTCTCGGGCGGTTAAGAACGCACAGAATCTCGATGTATTGGTGATTCACGGAGATCTCACCACTCGCGAAAAGTTACACGAAGCGGGAATAGGAGAAGCAGAGGTATTTGTCGCTGCAACGAATTCTGATGAGCGTAATCTTCTGGCATGTGCGCTAGCAGAACATGCGCACATTGAAGTCGCTGGTGAAAAAGCAAAACCCCTTCTTTCCATCTGTAGAGTTCGGGACATGAATTTCATCAACGAACAAAACAGCGGTATGTTGCAAGAATGGGCGAAAGTCAACCACGTAGTCAATCCGCTTGAAGGCGCAATCCGACGACTTCACTCCGGATTACGCTCATCGGCAATCGAGGAAGTGATTCCCTTTGGCCATGAAGCCTACATCATCGAATTAGACATCACGGCAGAAGCAAAGCAGGTCGTCTTCCAAAGTCTTCGTGATGCAAGCGTGGTGATCGACGGTGGAATGCCGCTGATTGTAGGTTTGAAGCGTGAAGGTGAGAAGAGTTTGGTTCCTGACGGTGATTTCATGCTTATGCCGAACGACCGAGTGGCAGTCGCTACAACGGGACTTTCAAGTTTCAATCGAATTCTCACTATTTTTGGTCATGAAGCTACTGATTTCCCATCTCAGCCACGTGTCGCTGTAATTGGAGCGAATAAGATTGGCAAGCGTATTGCTCGCGATTGGCTTGAATCAGGTGCTTCAGTCACGGTCATAGAACGAGATTTGCAAGCTGCGAATGCGTTGTCAGGCACTTCAATTGGTTCGCACCCCCGCCTTGAGGTCATACACGGTGATCACTTGGACCGCGATATTCTCACTGAAATCGGCATTCCCGAACATCACATCGCTATTGCAGCACTTGAGGACGACCTGGCAAGCATCGCTGCGGCCTTGTTAGCGAGTGACATGGGTGTGCAACGAACGGGTCTCCTGTTGTATGATGCGGATTTAGTGAAGGTCACTCAGCGTATGGGTATCACGTTTGCAGTTGACCGTAAGCGTGTTGCAGTCGATAACATGCTTGCTCAAATCCATACGAAAACTGCTGGCGGCTACGCGATTCTTTCGAACATTCCCAACATCGTCGGTGTAAGCATGTTGGTTTCACAGACCGCTAAATTCGCCGGAAAACGCATTTCTGATGCAACGTTTCCCGAATGGATGCGAATCGCATTCATTCAACGACAAAACACCAACGGTACTTGGGAATCATTGCGACCCACTCCGGACAAACCATTGCTGGTTGATGATCGATTGATTATCTTCTGCAGTCCGGACCGAGTTGCTGACCTCGAAAAACGGTTCAAGGTGTGAACATGCGATTTGACGTACTCTCTCTTATCTTGGGTTGGACGCTCATTGCGTTAACCATACCGTTGTTTGTATGTGGACTTGTCACGGCTTGGCTCGATGGCACTTCGATGGCTCTGCATGCGTTTGTAATACCTACGATTCTCTCGCCAATGATTGGTATTTTGATGCTCGTATTGTGGACTCGGACCGATACTGAAGAACGTCTTCGAGACCGAGAGGCATTTGCTGCCGTCGCTTTGGTTTGGCCCATCGCCGTGTTCATCGGCTCGCTGCCATTTTGGCTAGGTGGAATGTTTGTCGGCCCGTTCACACCCGATGCAGTTTTGATAGATATTGCACGAGGTGCCGTGAATGCCTGGTTTGAATCGATGTCAGGTTTCACCACGACGGGTGCTACGGTCATTTCTCACAACATGAGTCCGAACTGCATCCCGGGAACGACAGTCGACTGCATCAATGCCCAACCGCGCGGACTTTTGCTTTGGCGTTCACTCACCCAATGGTTTGGTGGTATGGGTATCATCATGCTTGGAATGATGCTCCTCTCACGAGTGATTGGTGGGGGAATGGCGCTCGCCCGTGCCGAATTGACCGGACCTTCACTGTCACGACTTCGTCCAAAATTGAAAGAAACCGCATTGATTCTTTGGAGTTTGTACTTTGTTCTCACCATCGTTGAACTACTGAGCCTGAGATTCATTGGCGGTGTTGGTTGGTTTGACTCAATCAATCACGCTCTAACAACCATGCCAACCGGAGGTTTTTCGACGCACGATGCCAGCATTGGATTCTATGATTCACTGACGGTTGAACTCATCATCGTGTTTTTCATGTTCTTGGGTGGTGTGAACTTCACCCTGCTCTGGTTCATCCGTGACGGAGAATTTAAGCGGTTGTTCAAGGATGAAGAATTCCGAAATTACACGGTCTACTTACTGGTTGCTATTTTCGCAGTGAGTATTGCTTTACTTGCATCTGGCGTGTCTTTTGGGACTTCCCTTCGTGAAGGTCTTTTCCAAGTAGTTTCGTTCGCTACTTCGACAGGATATACCTCGGCAGATTACATTCCTTGGCCAGTGGTCACGCACTTTATTATTCTCATCTTAATGGTCGTTGGTGCCAGTGCCGGTTCGACCAGTGGGGGGTTGAAACTTTTGCGAATAACCCTCGCTTTCAAGGTCGCTATGCGGGAATTGGTTCGAATTGCACAGCCTAGAAAAATCGATCGAATTCGGATGAACGGTGAGGTGGTCGAACGGCAACAGATTGGTTTGATTATTGGAATGTTGATTGTCTGGGTTGGGCTATTTTTCATTTCGATTATTGTTCTGGCTATTTTGATGCCAAACGATTCGTTTGAGAGTATTGCTACTCTCGTCGCTTCTTCGCTTGGAAATACCGGTCCCACATTAGGTGATTACGGACCGACTAACACGTGGTCTGGGCTTAATTCCGGGGCGCTTCTCCTCACATCAATTTTGATGTGGTTTGGCCGTCTTGAACTGTTGACGGCCGTTATTCTGCTTCACCCACGAACATGGCGAAGGGAAAAGCGAGAACACTCTGACCGTGCAGCTATTGCCTTATTTCGAAGGATAATGGACGACAAAGACGAAAAGAAAAAGCAGGACGATTAGAACAATTTCGTTTGTCCTGCATCGGTTGTTGGTTCTTCCTTCACTTCATCTTTTATCTCGACCGGCTCAATAACTGCAAGCGGCTCAAAGGTCATGTTCTCGAGTTGAACCATATAGGCTTCATCGTAGTCAGCGATCAGTTGTTTGGTTGTTTTTCGAGACATAGGGAGTCCGGAAAGCGATGCGTGTTCTTCACCACTTAATCCGAATTTCATTGATACTGAAAAGTCATGAACGTCACCAATTGTGGGAGAGTCTTTGACCAGTGCAGACAGCAAAGGTAGAACTTCTTCACGGACAGCAGTGTTGCTCATCCCAGAATACTTGCCCATTCGCTCGATGATGGCGGGGCGAACCCATGCAGACTGCCGTCGTAAAAAACGAGGATAGGACGGGTAAATCCGCCCAGTGAATGGAACTTTATTGGTGACTGATGCGGACAAGCTCGCTAATTGTCCGCTCCAATACCATGAACGATGAGCGGTATTCCTGAATTGTCCCATGTACATCTTCGAGGCTTGTGAAAGGGATTGGTTTGCACGGATGATGGATTGTTTCTGAGGGAACAGGGAGGGGTTGTTCCAATGAATCCAGTTGATCATGTCCGAAGGAGATTTATCTATAGAACGGCCAATAACAACTGCTTCATCACTGTGTGCAGTCCTGTATAATTTATCCAACCCAGGAAATACGCCTTCAGACGTATCTCTACGACCAGCTTTCGCTTGCTCCTCGACCATTGACTGAGTGAGCGTACCGTCGGCAGTCGAGGAGAGAACTTGCAAGTCACGAACCAGCGCTCGTAGATCGCCTGGATTTTCGGTGACCAATGCATTCAATGCAGCATCGTTGAATTCGATGTTCTCCTCACGCATGACTCTGCGAGCGATTCTTCGCAAGGCTTCATCGCTCACTCGCTCAAATGTGATGATTTGTAAGAGCCGAGTGAACCTGTCCCGTGTCGAACTCCAAGTTGACCCACTGCCCCACAGTCCCATGATTTCATTGCATGCCAGAATGACGGGTTGTCGGGGTTCTTTGAGCAATTTGAGTAGTTCGGCCTTTCCGCCTGAATCACCTCGCAATGACACGTCTCGACCCTTGCTGTCTTGGCCCTGAATCGCCTGTTCGATTCGGTCTTGGCTCACGGCGCGTAAGCCACCGGAGAGATGGTCTACCTCATCGAGTAAAATGAGTGTGCGCTGATTTTTGGCTTCTGGATTATGGAATAATGAGCGATGAGTGGCGCCGTGGGTTGCAGCCTTTCGAATCGATGCGGCGTTTCGAGCATCCGATGCATTCAGTTCGATAACGTTCCAACCCATATCCTGAGCAATCGCTCGCGCTATCGAAGTTTTTCCGACACCGGGTGGTCCTACCAGCAGCAGTGCCTTTTTCTTGGGCGTACCGCTTTGCCAATCATCGAGCCACGAACGAATTTTTCTTCGCTGTACTTCGTTCCCTTCTAATTGACGTTCTGAAGTAGGGCGATGACGCTCGGTCCAATCGCTCACTCCTGACATACCACCACATACGGGCGAGGGTTCATCAAGATTGATACTGTAAACAAAGGAGGTGAGTGTTTACTCACAAGTCGTCGATTGCAACACGGTGTTGAATCCCTGAATCACGGCTGCGTACCGTGACGGTCTTATCTTCAAGTGATTGATGATCGATGGTGATGCACCGTGGCACACCTATCTCGTCAGCACGTGCATAGCGGCGGCCAATTGACCCACTGCTGTCGTACATCGAAACGATGCCGTTCTTAGCGCAGAGTTGTGAATGAACCTGCTTTGCGAGTTCGCCCATTCCGTCTTTTTCAAACAGCGGGAAGACGCAATAATCGACTGGAGCTACATTTTCACTCAGGCGCATGATGGTGTAATCTTCACCTTCTTTGCCGGCTTCGTCATAAGCATGGTCGAGGAGATGCCAAATGATTCGGTCAATTCCAAAAGCAGGTTCAACAACGTGCGGTATGAACCATTCACCGGTCAGTGTCTCAGTACGTTGAACTCGCTTCACGTGTTCTGCTTCGACGGTGACCGATTCGCCGCTTTCAAGTTGCAGTACTTGTGGAAAGTGTGCATCGGATGAAAGAGATTCGACTGCGGTTTTTACCGCTCCGGCAAGCGCTCTAAACACTGGTCCTGCTTTGGCGCCATCAGTGGTCCATCCATCAATTTCGACAACCTTTGGTTCATCAAATTCTCGGCGTGCACGAAGGGATTTTCCAGTTGCTTTTTCGTGCGCCTCTAAATCATAGCATCCTCGATGTGCAATACCAACGCATTCAATCCATCCGTACGAACCGTGGATTTCTACATCCCAGCAATCTTTTGCGTAGTGAGCCATTTCATCGGCCTCGTGTTGACGGAATCTCAATCGCCCTGTATCGATGCCGATGTTGTTCAAAAAGTCGTAGGTTTGGCCCATGAAATAACCAACGGTTGGATGGCGGATGATGTTTTTTGATACCGCATCATTCAGGCTCATCTGTAACTCTTCACCACCGTCTGCGATGAGTATGACCGGTTCGGTCCATTGAGAAAAGTCATGCTCAGGCTCTTCAAATGGGTTGATGAAGTACTCCAATTCAGCCATGTTAAATTCACGAAGCCGGATCATACCTTGACGTGGAGATATTTCGTTCCTGTATCCTTTTCCAATTTGGACTGCACCGAATGGAAGCCGTTCACGGTTGTGACGGTAAAGTGCTGGATATGAGGTGAACATTCCTTGGGCTGTTTCAGGTCGAAGAAAACCTGGTCGTCCGGATGAACCGGCACCAATGGTCGTGTTAAACATGAGATTCTGTGCAGTAATTTCAGACCATTGTACTTCACCACAAGCTGGACATGACGGTTGGACCGTGTTCAATAATTGCTGAAGCTCATTGAGAGCGAGTGCGTCTGGATTTGGATGAGATGGTTCGAGGAGCACGTCTGCCCGGCTTGCTTCTCCGCAGGCTTCACAGACAGTCATGAAATCCGAAAACTCTCCCACGTGACCCGATGCTTCCAACACTGCATAAGGCGTGACGGTTGGTGATGAAATTTCGACGATATTTCCAAGTGCAAGCCAATGGTTGAGCCATGCTTGATTGACTCTGTTACGTAGCCGCCCACCGACTGGTCCGAAGTCGTACAATCCCTTTGCGCCACCGTGGATTTCAAACGCAGGAAGAAGAATTCCTCGCCGCTTGAGCATTCCTGACAACCGCTCCAATCGCCCATCGTCCAGTTCAGCCATGGTCACGCCCATCCTGTGGTAACAGAACTGGCCTTTCAACCTCACCGTGAAAATAAAATAAAATCTTCATTTCTACGCATCGATTTTGTTTCTATTTTAGGCCAAAAAGCGTTCAAATAGAAGATTAAACATCCTCATCTTGTTCATTTTTGTTTGTCGTCTATATCGGTACTTTGAATTACTCCTTGCGTTCCACTGCGACTCACGGGGGCTGTAGAAAAAATGGCAGATATTCACTACTTGGATAATCCACTGGAAACAGGGGAGTTGCTCGAGTTGTTATGTCCACCTGTTCGCAACTGGTTCAAGGATAAGTTCCCTGATTTCACCGACCCACAAAAATTAGCCATTCCGGCTATCATCAATCAAGAGCACTTGCTCTTGTGCTCACCTACGGGTTCGGGTAAAACCCTCACTGCTTTTCTTTCAATCATCGATAAATTGGTTCGTCTTGCACTTGATAAGAAACTCGAAAAAAGAGTGTATTGCGTCTACATATCCCCAATCAAGGCTTTGGCCAATGATATTGAAAGGAACTTACTCGGTCCTCTTTCAGAAATATCGGAATCCTATCTACCCAGCCGTGCTCAGGAAATTCGTGTCGGTTTGCGAACGGGTGATACACCGCAATCTGAGCGACAAAAAATGCTTCGCAATCCGCCACACATCCTCATAACGACCCCAGAAAGTTTGGCGATCGCCATCACCTCGCCGCGTTTCCAACCCATTGTTAGCGAAGTGGAATACATGATTGTCGACGAGTTGCACTCACTTGTACCAACTAAGCGAGGTGTTCACCTTGCTCTAACTCTCTCATACCTTGATACCTTGCTCAATCGCCCGGTACAGCGCATAGGTATTTCAGCAACCATGGAGCCGTTGGAAACCGTCGCTGAATACTTAGTTTCAAGTGACGACAGAGAAAGCCGTGGTCAAAATACCAGAGTGTGTATTGCAAAAATTTCAGGTTCGCGTGAACTTGATTTAGACATCATGATCACAGACCCGAAGTTTAGCGACCTTTCAGTTTTGAAAATATTTGATAAAAATGTCGAAGCCATCGCTGACTTAATCGCCGCTCATACGACGACCTTGGTTTTCGCAAACACTAGGAAAATGACTGAAAATATTGTACTCAAACTAAGGCCTTTCCTCGGAGATTTAGTCGCAGGCCACCACGGTTCAATGGATAAAAAAATACGACTGGATGTCGAACGAAAACTCAAACATGGCCACCTTCGTGCAGTGGTTACTTCCTCCTCGCTGGAGATGGGAATCGATATTGGTTCAGTGGATTTGGTTCTGCAAATTGGTAGTCCGGGAGATATCGCTACCGCTTTACAGCGCATAGGTCGTGCAGGTCACCACGTTGGGGGGATACCTCGTGCACGATTCTTGCCGTCAAGCGTTGATGACTTAATTGAACTCGCTGCTCTACAGGCAGCCATACAAACTGGTGATATGGATCGTCTGGATTTCCCTGAGAACTGTTTGGACGTCGTAGCGCAATTCATGATTGGTTTGGTCATCATCAATGAAATGGATATTGACGAAGCCTACGAAGTCATCATCAATGCATGGTCATATCGCAACTTCGAATACGATGATTTCATAGAAGTTCTCGACATGCTTGAGGAAGAACGTCGTGTATGGATTGATTGGGAAGAAAACCTGTATGGGAAACGCGGCTATTCTCGAATGATCTATTACACCAATATCGGGACCATTGCGCCGGATAATTCCTACCTCGTGTTCAATGCTGAAGGCACAATTCTCGGTCAGTTATCGGGTTCTTTCGTGTCAAATCTCCGCGGTGGTGACGTTATCCTTCTTGGCGGTTCAACGTACCGTGTCACCAACATTCAGGGTACTCGCGTGAACGTCGCCTCGGTGACGGGTCATCGACCAACCGTTCCTTCATGGTCGGGCGAGGCTCGTTCTCGTTCTCGAGAACTTTCTAAAGCCCTCCTCGATTTGATTGGACACTGCATTGTTGCGTTGAGACGCGAGCAAGACCCTCGAAATATTCTTCGCGACGCGTATGGTCTTTCAGGTCAAGTGTCCAATGCTATTGCTCGTCACCTCGAAGAACACTCCATTGATTCGTTTCAAGTCCCAGACCCGAACCGAATATTGGTGGAACAAGTCATCTCTGGTGGCCATCCTACCTACATGATTACCACTTGCCGAGGGCGAGGTTTCAACACAGCTCTTGGCTACTTTATGGCAGGACTTGCGGAATCCAACAGCATCAGTGTAATCGAGCTATCGTTTGATGAAAACGGCCTTCTCATTCGCACTTCTGAAGAAGTCGACCCCGGCCAAATGTATCAAGCATTCAGAAACAATGACTACATCGAAGTCATTGAACGCTACATCATCAACACGCAAATTTTCGCAAAGCGATTCAGAGAAGTTGCCGGACGCTCAATGATCATTCCTAAGCGAATCGGGTCTGAAGAAATTAGTCCGCAACAATTCCAACAGCGTGCAGATGCTTTACTCAACAAACACCGAACGACAGACGATAGCCTTCTGATGCGTGAAGCCAAGAATGAAATCATGTTTGGAGATATCGACATGAAGAGTCTCCAAGAATTCTTGAGCTTGTGCGTGAAGGGTGAAGCGCGAATTGTTCACAACAAGGTGACCGTTCCTTCACGTCTTGGAATGTCGCTGTTTATGTCTGCCTTTGAAGACTTGATGGCGATGAAAACCCGTGCATTCTTGGTCAAAGATATTGACCCAGCAGTCCTACAACGTCTTCTTGGCACCCGTAGTTTGGCAACTGAATTATCTGCTGAGCAACTGGATAAATTCTATCTCGATAAAGCTCCGATTCCGACGAATTCTGAAGAATTGTTAATCTTAATGTCGCACGGTGGTGGACTCGACCCTGCATTCCACAACCCCCTGTACAAAGAGAAAATGGATGGAATCGATTTCGACGTTATTCGGGTGTGGGTCGAAGAATTATGTCAGGCCGGTAAAATCACCAAGCTTGAAGGCACTGGAGCTGAAGAACTCGATGGAAAGTGGTTCAGTACTTTTATGGCAGAAATTCACGGGACTCTCGGTTGCTTATCGGAAAATGGCGGACGTGATGTGAACGACCTTCGAGAACTTCACACGCGTGGAATCACTTATCGAACTGCCAGTGCGTTCGATGGTAGGAAGCCGACCAGTTGGATGGAAAAAGAACTCGGTGATCCACACGAAGCAATGCGTGTGAAAATTATCGAGATGCTTGGTAGTGAAGGCCCTCAAACTGGAGATGAACTCGAGCGTCGTTTGCCCTTCCCTCGGAAGATGGTTGACCGAATTTTACTTGAATTGGAAACACGAAACGTCTTGTCAGTAGGATTCTATAAACAAACAGATGACGCTGAATATATTCTGAAAATCGATGAACATCGACTGACCAACAGTTCGGAGGAAGTTGTCGAATATCGTTGGGTACAGAATTTAGTTCTCGATAAAACGTTCAAGAGTTATGACGATGGATTCGCAGCATTCGATTCCCATGTTTTGTTTCAAAAACAGCAAGAATT
>MDTC01144525.1_pt1 | contig 17722 bp, 12 predicted proteins | sample 811181 | NCBI WGS metagenome assembly MDTC01 (sample SAMN05326644, study PRJNA326480) | marine metagenome | isolation source: seawater | place: Pacific Ocean: North | collected 2011 | reverse complement strand
CCTCGTCGGCGTGATGGGGTTCATCGCCTGCTTTGCCTTTTCTCTTGGACCGGTCATGTGGGTAATGCTGTCAGAAATGTATCCAAATAAAATTCGGGGGATGGCGATCGGTTGCGTCGGCCTCATCAACTCGTTCACGGCCTGGCTGGTGACTCAGGTTTTTCCGTGGGAACTCTCAAATCTCGGAAACTCTACGACTTTCTATATCTTCGGGGGCTTCGCTCTCGTTGGCTTTTTCCTCCTCTTCAAGATCCTTCCCGAGACCAAAGGGAAAACCCTCGAGCAGCTCGAATCCGAACTGGTAAAAAGCTGATCACCTAACCTTGTTAACTCATTGAACCAACCTTGTCAGGTTACCAATCCAACCCTGTTTAAACATTTTCTCATGAAGCTATTGACACTCTTTCCCCTGCTCCTTTCCCTGTTCGCATTTGTTGTTGCCAAGGCACAGGAAATCACCGGACGATTTGCTCCGCCAGCCGGAAAAGTTCTCGTGTTCGCGGGTCAGGACAATGCCTCAGTGGGCGGAACCGAAAAGTATCATGATGGCTACGTAGAAAATATTGGCATCCCTGGGGGCATTACTCATTACGTCTATTTTTCTGAAGGCTGGACCAATGCTTTCGATCGGACCTTTCCCATCGGCGAAGTCGCGGGCTTGAATAAGGAAACGGAATGGGCTTCCGGGCCGATGCACCAAAAAGCGTATCTCGATTCCCCGAAACTGGATCCCTGTGTCATGCACCTCTCCATTGCGATGGAGGGAAATAACGAGGACAAAGTGGCCGATGGCTCTTTCGATCACCTCATCGCGGAGCTGGTGACCTTTGTCAAAGAACATCCCGATCACCCGTTTCTGATTCGACCCGGTTATGAGTTCGATGGAAGCTGGAACAAATACGATCCTGAGAATTTCAAGAAGGCTTTCCGCCGCATTGTCGATGCTTTGCGTGCCGAGAAATTGCCCAACTTTGCGATGGTGTTCGCGTCATCCAGCGACGTCAAGCCGGGCCAGTTTGAAGAATACGATCCCGGCGGAGAATACTACGAGTGGGTCGGCTATTCGTGGTGGGGCGGCGACAAGGATGCGCAACCTGCACTGGACTACGCCCGCAAAGTAGGCAAGCCCGTTTTCATCGCCGAGGCAACACCGCGCGGCCACTTTTTCGACAAAGAGGATCATGAGGAACTTTGGAACGGTTGGTTCACCAAGTTTTTCAATCACATTGACGAGAACATCGACGTGGTTCGCGCCGTCTCATACATCAATGCCGACTGGGATTCGCAGGACATGTGGGATGGCTGGGGCCAAAGCAAAATCGAAACAGCTCCCTACATCAAAAAACGTTGGTTGGAAAAAATGGCTGAGCCGCGATTCATCAATGCAGCAGATGAACCTTTCGAGCAGATTGGCTTCCCGGCTGAATATGCCGAACCCAAGAAGCCGGTTGCACCCTATAATAACGCGACGCTGCCAGTGAAGAAGCGGGTCGAGGATTTGCTCGGGCGAATGACGGTCGAAGAAAAAGTGGGCCAGATCACAGGCTGGTGGCACTACGACGAACGGAAAATGCAGGAGGAGGGAAAAATTTTCACTCCGGAATTTTTCGCGGAGAAATGCCCCAACGGAATCGGCGAACTCGGGCCCCTACACAACCTCTCGATCGAGGAGGATGCAAAGCTCTACGCGGCCGTACAGACGTATTTTCGCAAACAAACGCGCCTCGGGATTCCCGCAATTCTCCACGACGAAGCCGCTCACGGATTCATGAAATTCGAGGCGAACTCCTTTCCTGCACCGGTGGGAATCGCTTGTAGCTGGAATCCGAAATTGATCAAGGAAGTCTACACGAAAGCGGCTCAGGAAGCTCGTTCCCGTGGCGTCTCTCATGTTCTCTCTCCGGTAGTCGATGTTTCCCGCGATCTCCGCTGGGGCCGTGTCGATGAAACACTCGGAGAAGATCCCTTTCTCGTAGGGCGTCTTGGTGCTGCCATGGTCGAGGGGCTGCAAGGATCGACCGACGGGAGCATTGCCCCCGGTCATGTTGCTGCGACGCTGAAACATTTTGCAGGCTACGCTGCCACCGAAGGCGGTCGAAACCGAGCTCCGTATTTGCATGGTCCGCGCCAGCTTCTCGACAATCAGGTCGAGCCGTTTCGCCATGTCATTCGCTCCGCAAAGCCCTCCTCGGTAATGGTGGCTTACAACGAAGTGGACGGTTTGCCGTGCCACATCAATCCCTGGATTTTGAACGATGTCCTTCGGGGAAATCTGGGTTTTGAGGGTCTTATTGTAAGCGACTACCAGGGAATTGATCTGATTCGCCGCTACCAAAAAATCGGAGTTTCCGACGCCGATGTTGCCCGGATGGCTCTTGAGGCGGGGCTGCAACTGGAACTTCCCAACAACTTCGGTTTTCAACATCTTCCTAAAATGGTGAAGGAGGGAGCAGTCGACATTTCCCGACTTGATGATGCGGTTCGCGCTGTCCTCAATCTCAAATTTCGTCTCGGACTCTTCGAGGCTCCCGACAGCTTGGACGTTAAAAAAGCAAAAGCGCTCGCCACTTCTGAAGAAACCCGTGAACTGGCTCGCAAGGCTGCGCGACAATCCATCGTGCTCCTAAAAAACGAGGGCAACCTGCTACCCCTGAAACCGGGCGATCATGAATCGATCGCCGTGATCGGGCCAAATGCAGATGTCTGTCGACTTGGAAACTATTCCGGGCGTCCGCTGAAAACGGTTTCGCTGCTTCAGGGAGTCCGCAGTCTTCTCGGGGATTCTGCAAAAGTCACTCACGCCGAAGGCTGCAAGATCGCTCACAATGACACAGGCGATTCCTACGCGAACTGGCGCTACGTCAACGAGGTGGAATTCGCAACATTGGAAGACAATCAGCCGCTGATCGACGAGGCAGTCGCGATCGCAGAGAAGTCCGATCTCGTCATCCTCGCACTCGGTGAAAATATTCTCCTCGGTCGTGAAGCCTGGGGTGAAAATCACATTGGTGATCGAACGACCTTCGACCTGACAGAGTCACAACAGGTTCTGGCTCGCGCCGTTCTCGCGACAGGCAAACCGGTCATTCTTTTCCTTAATAATGGCAGGCCAGTCGCCCTCCATGACCTTGGTGATGACATTCCCGCTATCCTAACCGCGCACTATGCTGGTCAGGAAACCGGGACCGCCGCCGCGGGGATTCTCTTTGGAAAAACGAACCCGTCAGGAAAACTTACGGTGAGCTGGCCACGCAGCGTTGGCCACATTCCCTCGCACTACAGTCAGCACGGTAGTGCTCGCGTTTTTGATTACGCGGATTCATCACGGAGTGCGGCCTATCCCTTCGGACATGGCCTGAGCTATACGACTTTTTCCTATGGAAAGCCCGAGCTGTCCGGCGATTCGCTCAAGGCTGGCGAGTCGGTCGAAGTGAAGTTCGACGTCAAGAATACAGGCAAACGTGCTGGAACTGAAATCGCTCAATTTTATGTATCGGGAGAAGAATTTTCTATTGCCCGACCGGCGCTGGAGTTGAAAGGGTTTGCCCGCATTTTTCTCAAACCGGGCGAGACAAAAAAAGTGACGGTAAAGCTCGAAGCCGATGATCTCCATTTTCATGACAGATCAATGAACCGCGTCCTTCCCAGAGGCAAATATCTAATTCGCGTCGGCGGATCCTCCACGAAACTAAGTGATCCGGTTTCGATCCGCACCCGGCCGGGCAGCCCGATGAATTTTTCCGGAGCGCCCTCCGCATCGGGTGCCGCGCCGCGGAGAGACGCGATGCCTCCCGCCGAGCAAAAACGTTTAAAAAAGGGCAAACACCCAAACGTGCTTTTTGTGGCGATTGACGATTTGCGTCCGGAGTTGGGAACCTACGGCACCAAAGTTATCACGCCGAATATAGACAAACTCGCCGAGAGCGGGATTCGCTTCGACCGTGCTTATTGCCAACAGTCTGTGTGTGGTGCTTCCCGGCTTTCTCTGATGGGTGGGCTCTACCCGACGCTGACTCGAGAGCAATCTTTTCATGTCAGTGGATGGCGGGAGCGTCATCCTGATCTTGTCACAATGAATCAGCACTTTGGTCGCCAGGGCTACGAAACGATCGGGCTGGGGAAAATTTATCACGGCCACACCGGCAAAGGGATCGATCGTGAGAACTGGTCTCAATGGATCAACGTCAACGCGCCGGATTATGCGCTTCCGGAAAATATTGAGAACCTAAGAGCGGCACTTGAAGCGAACGAAGTGGGAACGGCACACGACCCTCCCAAGGGGCCACTCACGGAGATGGCTGACGTTCACGACTACACTTACATCGACGGGAAACGATCTCAGATAGCAGTCGCAACCTTGAAGAAACTATCGGAGAAAAAAGACCAGCCTTTCTTTTTTGCGGTCGGACTTTCCAAGCCTCACCTCCCGTTTGTCGCCCCGAAGAAATATTGGGATCTTTATAACCAGGAAGATTTCGCTATGCCGCCGAATGGAAAACTTCCTCCCGGATATCCCGAGCATGCAGCCAATCTCGCTGCTCACGAGATGCACAAATACAGCGACTACGAAGGCGAACTTCCGACTGATTTTTCCGACGAACTGAATCGACGACTTCTTCACGGCTATGCTGCCGCGACGAGCTACGCGGATGCGTGTTTTGGTCGTATCATGGATACGCTGGAAGAAACTGGGTTGGCCGAAAATACCATCGTCGTCCTTTGGGGCGATCATGGATTCAAACTGGGAGATCACAGCACCTGGGTGAAGCACACCAACTTTGAATGCGACACCCGCGTTCCGCTGATCGTTCGTGATCCGCGTATCGACGGAGGCAAGAGCACGCCGCGCTTGGTCGAGTTGATAGACCTTTATCCGACGCTCTGCGATCTGACCGGAATTCCAACGCCGTCTCATTGCCAGGGCCGCAGTTTTACAGGATTGCTAACCAATCCCGAAGCCGGACATCGCATCGACGCCTACAGCACCTATCCTGCCTGGAAAAGTCTCGGGCACAGTATTCGCACCGGAAATTTTCGCTACACGGAATGGCACGAAGATGAAACCGGCGAAGTGATTGCAAAAGTCCTCACAAACCTCAAAGACGATCCCGGGGAAGAGACGAACGTGATCGACGAATCTAAGTTCGCCGGGCAACTGGCCGTGGCACAAGAGCGATTAGCCCTCCGAATCTCCCAGAGCGCGACAGCGAGGGCAAAGTCCGCGGTGCCCGAGACAGTGCCAACTTCTTCCGCCATCACGATTGATCCCTCCGAAGCGAACCTCCGCCAAACCATAGACGGATTCGGCGGTTCAATCGCATTCTGGGGGACGCATGCCGACGATGAAGCACTTGGTGCGGCCTTAGAAGATCTCGATGTTTCGATCGTTCGGGCACAGGGCGAAGTTTCCCCCGCGGGAGTCGTCGATCACAATCGCGACATCTTACAGCGGGCCATGAAACTGAATCCTGACCTACAGATTCTGCTCACTTTCTGGCAGCCACGATCCGCTCAGCATCTCGAAAAGGAATACTGGCTGGATGTGGTCGAAGAACAATACGAGCTCAAACCCAATCTCGAGGAGGAATGGGCTGATGAACTCGTTGCCCGCATCCAGCAGTATCTCGACTGGGGCATCAACGTCACCGCCGTCGGCATTCAAAACGAATCGAACTGGTCTAAGCCCGGAACGCAAACTTGCCGATGGGCTCCCGAACGACTCGCAGCGTTCATCACTGAGCAGATCAAACCGCGTCTCGAAAAAGCCGGGCTGGCTGATCTCGCCATCGCCGCGCCCGATCTCGCTTACGTCGGTCACGAGGCCAGCGAAGTGAAACGCTTTCTGCCGACGTTAACGAATCCAGACACAGATATCGCGGCCTATCATATGTACGACAGCTACAGCGGAGACATGGATGGGAGTCTTGAGAGGCTGGTTGAAAATAGCCGTGAGGTGGGCAAGCTCAGGCGCGACAACTTTCCGAACTCACGCTTCTGGATGACCGAGACCACAGGAGCTCAATGGAACAGCGATGAGTGGCATACCTACGGTTGGACCCGCGAAATGACCGAGCATGACAAAGCAATCAAAGCAGCACGTTACATTCACACCACCCTCGCCGATGCAGAAGCCAATGCCTTTCTCTGGTGGGGGCTTGTCTACAGCCTCGCCCCGGAAAAAGTTACCAATCCTGACACACGACAAAAACACCGTGATGAGGGCCTCGTTCTCGTGAGCGAAGTACAGGAAAATGAGCGACAGAAATTTCTCGAGCGAACCAAGAAATTTTATACGTTCCGGCAATACTCGAACTTCATTAAGCCCGGCTACCGACGCGTTGAATTGAGAGAGCCGGAAGAACTTCAGGTCTCTGCGTTTCAAAGTCCTGATAGAAGAGAATTAGTGGTAGTCGCGGTGAACGATACAGACAGAGGGCAAATGCTGACGCTCAAAGTGCCCCTTCAATTCAAAGTTGAAGCATCAACCCAGACAGATCAAAACCGAAGTGGCGAGTCCATCGATGCTGGCACAATTCTTCCTCCTCGATCAGTCCGGACAGTAGTTTTTCAAAAACAGTAATTGAGCTTCTCCCAGCCGATGCGTCTTTTTACCGCATCAAGGTCTCCATACCCTAGAGTGGATTCGCCGCTGGCGATGAGTGAAGGAGATTCTCGCGTAAATCCAATCTGGCCCAAATTTGTCAAACTCTTCGGGCTGATCCTTCACCAACAAGCAGCTCAAGACTATCTTTCCTGTCGTTGAAATACGCGATTCACCGACTCCGTTAAACACCTTGCTTGTTCTCTCCAAAACCCTCCACTCTTCTTCCATGAAATTCTCTTTCCTCACCTCTGCCTTTATTTTCGCTATCTCCGGTTTCTCCTTCGCAGGCGAAAAGCCCCACATCCTCATCATCATTGGCGACGATGTCGGTTACGATGCCTTTGGCTGCACAGGTGCCGAATTCGCTCGCACCCCTCACATCGACAAGCTCGCCAAAGAATCCCTGATGATGGATCGCTTCTACGGCACCGTTTCCCAATGCGCCCCCATTCGAGCCGAACTCTTCACCGGTCTCCTTCCCATCAATAACGGTAAACTGGCCAACGCCTCCCAAATTGAACGGAAGGGCGTCAAGAGCATCGTCGACCACCTCGAACCTCTCGGCTACGATGTCGGACTCACTGGAAAGTCCCACTTCAACAAGGGCAAGAAATTCACCAACATCAAAGGCTTCCCCGTCGGAGCGAACGGCTCTGTTGACAATTTTAAAACCGACGGCCTTCGCAGCTTCATAAAGAAAGCCATCTCCAACGACCGCTCCTTTTGTGCCGTCGTAGGATCGATCCATGCCCACCATCCCTGGGACCTGGGAGATGCCGGCAATTTTGATCAAGCCACGCTCCCCCTCCCCGATCATTGGATCAATACCCCGGGGGCCCGCGAAGCCCTCGCGCGCCACGCCGCAGAAGTCGAACAATTCGATGTCCACACCGGAGCCTCACTGGACCTGCTCGACGATCTTGGCGTCGCCGACGATACGGTAGTTGTCTTTCTCAGCGAACAAGGAATCGCCATGCCCCGCGCCAAGTGGAGCATTTACGAACACGGCAACCGCAGCCTCTGCCTCATTCGCTGGCCCGGAAAGATCGGGCACCGCCGCACCAAGGCTCTTGGTCAATACTGCGACATCGTTCCCACCCTCGTCGATCTCGCCGGAGGAAAAGATCCCAAACTCGACGGCATCAGCCTTCGTCCCGTTCTCGAAAACAAAAGCGACACACACCGCGACTTCGTTTACCTAAGCAACGTTCACCCGACCTGGCAACGCGCCATCATCCGCGACGACTGGAAGCTCGTCTGGAGTCCCGACCGTGAGAAGAAACACATCTGGGACAACTTCTACTCCAAAGGGAAGTTCTTCTCCCTGCCTTGGGCCGAATGGGAAACCCTCGCCACGACCGACAAAGCAGCCCAGAAAAAAATCGAACATGTCACTACCCCCAACGAGTTTGAGCTCTACCGCATCGACAAAGATTTCTTCGAAACTAACGATCTCGCCGGGAAACCCGAAAATTCCCAACGCATCGAAACCATGAAAACCGAGCTCTTGACCTTCATGAAAAAAATCGACGATCCGACTATGGAAGTCTACCAGGCTGAGAAAGCCAAAAGGCGCGCCAAGACCAAAGCAAAGAAAAAGAAGTAGGTTCCGACGAGTTCCCTTCCCCGCCCACTCCACTCTGGTCAAAAAACGGATTCAACCCTCTCCCGGTAACCCTCCTTTCTCCCCCATGTATTCCGCCAAGACCGGGTTTCCGAGACCTTCACGCCAACAGCAAATTCCTGGCAGCTGGTATAAGCTCATGAAAACAATTCCGATCATCTCTAAGGCTTCCGCCTTAGTCCTGGGTTTATTATCTCTCAACTTGAGTGCCGCAGAGAAGCCTAACATCGTCCTCATTATGCTTGATGACATGGGCTATTCAGACTTGGGCTGTTATGGTGGCGAAATCGAAACTCCGAATATTGATGCTCTTGCTAAAAATGGGGTGAAGTTTAGTCAGTTTTACAACGCCGGTCGCTGCTGCCCGACCCGCGCCAGCATGCTCACAGGGCTCTACCCACACCGTTCCGGCGTCGGCCACATGGCTAACCGGGATTACGGATTCAAAGGCTACAAGGGTGAGCTTCGACCCGAAGCGGCCACCATTGCCGAAAGTATGAAAGCTGCTGGTTACGATACTTGGATGGCTGGAAAGTGGCACCTAAGTATCAATTGGTCGCAGGATGGCTCCAAACATAATTGGCCACTGCAACGTGGCTTCGACAAGTTCTACGGCACACTCATCGCAGCAGGGAGTCAGTGGAATCCGATCACGCTAACAGAAGGCAATAAAAGTATCTTCCCTGTTCCCGCGAAGGAGGACTACTACTACACCGAAGCACTCTCGAGCAAGGCGATCAAATGGATGAGTGAGCAAAAAAAGGACAAACCTTTTTTCCTCTACATGGCCTACGCGGCACCTCACTGGCCGCTCCATGCTCGTCAAGAAGTGATCGATCTATATAAAAACCGCTACCTAGAGGGGTATGATCAACTCCGAGCCAAGCGTTTAGCTCGGCTGCAGGCATCAGGGCTTATCTCAAAATCCATCGAGGGTTCAGCACGCAACCCGAAGGTTATCGCCTGGAAGGATGAAAAGCATAAGGAATGGCAAGCCAGTCGGATGGCTGCCTATGCAGCGATGATCGATCAGGTGGACCGAGGAGTCGGCGAGCTTGTTGCTCAACTTGAGATAGACGGAGAACTCGATAACACCATTATTCTCGTATTATCCGACAACGGAGGCTCGGCACTCGAACACCCTAAAGGGCTCATCGGCAGCACGGGAGCACCATGGACCGTGATGCGCTACGTGCCTATTTTGACCCGTGACAAGCGTGCTGTCATTTCCGGAGATGTCGTTGGACTCGAGCCAGGACCAGAGGACACCTACGGTGGTTACGGCACTGGGTGGGCCAACCTTAGCAACGCACCATTTCGCATGTTTAAGAAATTTTCTCACGAGGGCGGTGTAGCGACACCACTGGTCGTTCACTGGCCAACCAAACTCAAAAATAAGGGAGCCATCGTTCATGACGCAGCGCATGTGATTGATTTTCTCCCCACTTTTCTCGATGCCGCTGGCGCAAAGCCTCTGGCGGAAGTTAATGGTAAACAAGCGATGAAACTTGATGGAACAAGTCTCCTGCCACTCCTCCTGGAGAATCAACCACTACAACAACGTGTCATCGGCTTTGAACATGCTGGAAACAGGGCCCTCCGCTATGAAAACTGGAAAATCGTTGCCGAGAACGGCGGTGCATGGGAGCTTTATGATCTGTCTAAAGACCGGACAGAAAGGCATGATTTGTCCAAGGATTCGCCTGAAAAGTTCAATGAGATGCTAGGTCGATACAAAAAGTGGGCCACAGATAACTGGGTGGTCGACTGGCCCAAGGTCTCTGCATTACTCATGGGTAAACAAGCTGGCACAGTCGTCCTTCCCGATAAAAATAACCCGCTCCGACGTAATCAAAAAGAAGTAGATGAATCCGTCATTCTCATTAATGAAGCCAGAGCCAAGCGAGAGCTGCCGCTCATGAAGGATCTCAGTAAATAAAGGCCTTGTCCGTGTGATCTTGTAATCGGAGACAGAATCAACATAAAATGATGCCAACGAATCGATTGATTCACCTATTTTCTGCCCTAGCTCTGTCAGAAGGTTCTCTTATCGCAGCAGATTCTCCCCGTGTCGTCGCCACGTTTGGGATGTGTTGCAAGTCACCAACGAAGCTGAGGATTTGTTTTGGGAAGAAGTTCAACAAGAACTTTCCATTCGGCTTCGGTTGGACCGCTTAAGGAACTCGGCGTCCCAGCTTGCTCACAAGATCGTCCGTCACGAGAATTCACCTCCCTTCCATCGATCAAAAGCTTGCCCGGCTGGAGGGATCTGGGTAGAACCCGTCCCGTTACGCGTCCATAGCTCAACTGGATAGAGCAACGCACTTCTAATGCGTAGGTTGCAGGTTCAAGTCCTGCTGGACGTGCCACTCCTCTTTTTCGCTCATGTTTATCGTCTTTGAAGGGATCGACGGCACCGGCAAGTCGACCCAGGTCAATCTCCTGGCAGATGCCCTCCGCCAGCAAGGACGCGAGGTCGTCACTTCCAAAGAACCGACCGACGGTCCCCACGGGACCCGTCTCAGGCAGTCAGCCGACACGGGACGACTTTCCCCACAGGAAGAACTCGATCTCTTCCACTTGGATCGCAAAGAGCACATCGCCAATCTCATCAAACCCTCACTTGAACGCGGAGCAGTCGTCATTCTCGACCGCTACTTTTTCTCAACTATGGCCTATCAGGGAGTGCGGGGTTTTGATCCCCTCGAGATTCGTCGAATCAACGAGGAATTTGCTCCGCTTCCCGATCACGTCTTTATTCTGGAACTCGATCTCGACACGGCCCTCGACCGCATCGGGGTGCGCGACGGCGAGGCCAACGAATTCGAGCAACGCGAATCGCTTCAGAAATGCCACGAGGTATTCGCCGCGCTCGACGATGACTTCATTCATCGCGTCGACGCCGGACAGACTCCGGAGAAAGTCCACGAAAGAGTCTTGTCTCACCTTTCCTAGCGGAATTGCTTGGTTTCCTCGGAATAGTGGAAATCAGCCGCTGCCAATCGTTCCTTGAGGAGCTTTTCGTCCAAATCATGGGTTTTACAGAGATCGACCAGGGATTTGGCATGATTCCGTAGCTCCGTATTCACCAATCCAACCAAGAGATGCGGGTCCATTGTGGCAAAAGTTTTCAAGTTCATCGCTGGTCCTTCGATAAGGGCTAATTCGGTTGACAGCGAGAGCATTTTGAGACAACAAACCCGCTCTTGCGGCGTCGGTAACGTCGCATCCCTAACTTTTAAGGGCATCCCATGAAAAAAGACATCCATCCAGACTACCACCCCGTCGTGTTCCAGGACATGACCAGTGGCCACCGTTACATCACCCGTTCGACCGCTAAATCAGATAAAACTGAGGAGATCGACGGCGTGGAGCACTTCATTATCTCCGTCGGCATGACCGCGGACTCGCACCCCTTCTTTACGGGTCAGAGCACCTTCGTTGATACCGAGGGCCGCATCGACAAGTTCCAGAAGCGTTTTGGTTCGGTTCGTCGCGCCAAGAAGCCCACTCGCGGCTAATTCCGGAGGAAATTCAAAACATCTTTCCGATAAAGGCGGTCCTTCACGGGATCGCCTTTTTCATTTAAACACCCACCGTCATGGACGAAGCCGTTGAGCAACTCATCCCCGCCGTCGAGGAACAACTCACCTCTCCCGCCACGCCCTACGTCCGGGAAACCCTCGACCGTCTTCTCACCGAACCCGACATTGAGGAAGACGAAGCAAAAGCCATGATCGCCTTCTGCCTCGCCGATGAGATCGAATCCCTTGGGACCGAAAAACGTGATTTCTCGGAGGACAGATACAAAACCCTCCTCGCCCTCCTGCCCCTCATGCCGGAGGGAAGGTGAATCGCCAATAACCCTGAGATTGACCCGCCTCCTCATTCGGAGAAAATCCCGGATCACCATGACTTCAATAACGCCTCATCAATTCATCCGCGCCCGTTATGAGGACAACAGTCCCTAAACCTTCGAATTGGCGGGAACTCCTCGCCCAACGTGAGAGTCCGAAGCACTTCGTGATCGAAGGTCAAATCGCCGTCCAACGCCTCCTCGACTCCGACTATGAGGTCGAGCACGTTTTCAAGATTGGCGAAAACCTGAGTCGCGAAGAAGCCTCCTCTCTGCTGGGTTATCAATTCCATCGCGGCTATCTCGCCATTGCTCGAAAACCTCAAGCCGTCGACCTCTCCGACTTCTCATCCGGACCATTGGTCATTCTCCCCGAGATCGCCGACCCTGGAAACCTTGGCACGATCATCCGCAACACCACCGCTCTCGGAGGCTCGGGCGTCATCACTGGGAAAGGATGTTCCCCGTTTAATGCAAAGGCGGTTCGAGCCTCTGCAGGCACCCTCTTCAAACTGCCCGTGCGACAGAGCGCAGATCTCCTCACTGATCTTCAACGGCTCGCGAATTCAAGAACCCTCATCGGAACCAGTCTTTCCGAACGAGCAGTCCCATTCACCGATCTCCCCCAACTCAAGAAACCCTGCACCCTCCTCTTCGGCCCCGAGGACTTCGGCCTCTCGGAAGAGATCGAATCCCTCTGCCATCATCTCACCTACCTTCCCATGGCCAACCAAGTCGACTCACTCAACGTTGCCGCTGCTTCCGCGATCTTTCTTCATCGCATTCAAGACCTCATTTCATAATCCCGCAATCACCTCCCTCACGATTCTCTCACTGTAGCTATTGATCTTCCAGTGCCCCGGGCACCATCCTTTGAGGAAGCGATGGAAATCCGCCCAAGCAAAGTGATAGAGACCCCGCCACTCCACAATCAATTGATCCATCTGAGCCTCACTAACTTTTTCCTGGAGAGCCCCGGATAGAGTCTCAAAATAAATATCCAAGACTTCCTCCTCCCGGGCCTCGCACGCTTCCTCGTCGAGACAACTTCCCACAAGATAGGCCACATCTTTCATTCCACAGCCTCCACCGACATACTGAAAATCGACGGCGGCTACTTCCTCACCATTTTCCGAAAAACAAAAGTTAGCCAACTTGGCGTCGCCGTGCACCAATGTTTGAAAATTCGCCCCTTTTAATTTAGTATCAATTGCCCCTGCCGCATTCTTTAAATCCACATCCTCCAGCGCGGCTAGTTCATTGGGCCGCGTTGCCAGGTGCCAGTAGGTTCCCACCTCCCACAATCCATCGGGACAAGAAGTAAGAAAGCTCGCATGGAAATTTGCCAACCAGCGAAGGCAGAGCCTAAGTTCCTCCATTCCCCCTGATTGAAATCTTCCTGGAAACCCCGCCCCGTCAAGATCCTCCAGAACTAACAGCAGCTCTTCACCAATCTGCTCGTAGGCCAACAAGCGGGGAATCCGGCAAGAGTTCCCGCATTGATCACTCCAATTCCGGTACCATTCGGCCTCGACCTCATAAGACTTCATTTTGCGGCCATGGGATTGCGCATCCGACCAGCCCCGGGGATGCTCTACCTGATCGGGAAAATTCACATGCTTCACGACAAGAGACTTCCATACGGCCCCGTCGTCAAAAACGCACCTCAAAATACGGCCATAATCGCTCCAAAGATTTTGAATCTTCTCCACACTTTGAATTTCCGCCGCTCCGGCCGTAGCAAGAACGATGGACTCAAATTGAGGTCCCAAGACTGTATTCATCAATAAGCGGGGGAAATATTACCGCTTCCAGACCAGCCTGTATATCTCTTCCATCGCAAACGCTGTAAACCAGACCTCACTTTTTGCCCTTGTTTCGAATTCTCTCCGCTCTATATCCCGCGGCACACCACTTCGGTCTTCACTCACTATGTTTTCTAAAGCGCGGCTCATCACCTCACTTTTTCTGCTTTTGTTTCTCTCCGCACCCTTCGCTGAGGCCAAAGCATTCGACTGGCAGGCCAAAAGACATGCAAGCCGGACTTATGTCCCCCTCGACCGGGTCAAGGAGTTCTACGGATATTCCCTGGTGACATCCGGTCGAAAAATCCTCCTCACCAACAAAGGAAAAGTTGCCCAGAAAAAAACCATCACCATCCAGTTCAGCCCGGGGGGCCAGGAGGTCATTATGAATGGGGTGAAATTCATTTTTAGTTTCCCCATCATCGCCATCGGTGGAAAATACCACCTCTGCGAGACCGATTTCAACAAGATCCTCGATCCCGTTCTTCGACCAAGCTACATCGCAAACGCCAAGCCCTTCGACACCGTCATTATCGACCCCGGCCACGGCGGGCGAGATCCGGGATGCGTCAACTCACTGGGAACAGAGGCGGGTTACAATCTCAAGGTTGCCAAGCTTCTGGAAACGCAACTTCGCAAATTGGGATTCAAAGTAGTGATGACCCGCGACTCTGATCGCTTCATCTCGCTCAGCGAGCGCGTCACCATTGCCAACAAATATCGCAATGCCATTTTTGTCAGCATCCATTTCAACTCCATCGGAGGGGCGGCCCGATCTCAGGCCCGGGGAATCGAAACCTTCACCTTGTCGCCGGAAGGAGTTGCCCATTATGGAAGCTCTGTCAAAGCATCGGATCTCCGAAAAAAAACCGGCAACCAACAGGACTCGGCCAATATTGCCCTGGCAACATCGGTTCATTGGAACATCAAAAAGAGTCTTGCTGATGGAAAGAAAGGCCCTGGCATTGTTATCCCCGACAGAGGCATCCGCCGGGCTCGCTTCAATGTTCTCACTGGAGTGAAGCACCCCGCGATCCTGATCGAAGGAGGCTTCATGAGTCACCCGGAGGAGTCCCGCCACATCCACAAGTCCACCTACCAATCAACGATGGCCAAGGCAGTTTGCAATGCCATCTACTTTTATCGCGTGACCACCAATCCCAAGACGAAAAAACGCTAGGCCATCATACCGCTATCATCACCCCGGCACCATGACCACCCCCAAAGGAATGTCTGACAAGCAGTGGTACTACTCCGACCCCGAAAACCAAGAACAAGGTCCGTTTTCAATTGAGGAAATTCGACAATTCATTGCCGAAGGAATCCTCACTCGTCAGTCCTTTCTCTGGCATGATGGACTCACAACCTGGACGGCAGCCCATAAAATCCCAGAGATCTTTACCAATCCGGCTCCTGCCCCTGATCCAGTCAATTCTACCAACCTGAACAAAAGAACTTCACGGAAACCTGATCCAGAAGGAAAAACCTTCCCCGTTCCCTCAGTGAAAAAATCTTCGTTTGGGCTCTTCATCACTTCATACCTCATTGCTTTTTTTCTATTGGCAGTCGGATTACTGATCATTTTCTCCGCAAGTGCCAATAATGCCAGAGACGAACGCGAGAGAGGTCCGGATTTCAGCCAAATTGAAGAAGTCGGAAACCCCACCGACAAGTCCGCTCCTCAAAAAGAGGATCCCCACAGGCTATCCGAATTAAAAAGCCAAACCATGGTCGGAATCGGCGTCCTAATTGCCTGCGGCTTCGGGTTCATCTTCGGAGGAATCTACTCCTACATCATCCTATTCCGCGCCTGGAAGATCATTCAGGCGGGAGGAGCTCGAACAACCCCGGGGAAAGCCGCCGGCCTCCTCTTGATTCCAATTTTCAACTTTTACTGGATCTTCGTGGCCTACTACGGCTGGGCGATTGATTGGACGAGAATCCGATCATCCTACTCAAATCTCATGAACGCCCCCCGGGCTTCATCGGGAATCTTTCTGGCGGGCTCCATTCTAATTGTTCTCTTCTTTCCGATCGGCGTCTTCTTCTTTTTCTGGATAATTTTTAAAATGTGTATCGTCACCAACCATATGGCCTCCACCTACGCTCTCTCCAGACCATTATCGAGAGGGCTCACCGGAACCAAGGATTACTAGAGCTGTTTGCCCGACGACTTTAGGATTTCAAAAATCCAAATCCCTGCCTATTTCAGGGCCGTCACCATGCCTACCCAGATTGGACTCATTTCCCTTGGCTGCGCCAAGAACCTCATCGATTCGGAAATCATGCTCGGTCACCTTCAAGAAGAAGGCATGACTCTCGTGCCCGATCCCGAACTTGCCGATGCCCTGATCATCAACACCTGTTCCTTTATCGATGTCGCCAAGGACGAGTCCGTCGGCACCATCATCGAGGCTGTCAACGCTCGTCAGGAAGACCCTGCGCGTGAGAAGCAGAAAATCATCGTCGCAGGTTGCCTCTCGCAACGGTTCCAAAAAGACCTTCCCGGCCTTCTTCCCGAAGTCGACGCCTTCATCGGTCTCGACCAAATCACCGACGTCGCCGGTATCGTGCGCAAAACCCTCGAACGTCATACCGAAGAGGGCTCCCTCGACACTGTTACCGCCAAGTCCCGCTATATCCCCGACTACACCACGCCCCGCTTTCGGCTTACTCCACAGCATATGGCTTACCTCAAGATTGCCGAAGGTTGCAACCATACCTGCGCCTTCTGCATCATCCCGAAAATCAGGGGCCAGCATCGTTCGCGCACCCAGAAATCCATCGTGAAGGAAGCGAGGGGTCTCATCGCGCAAGGCGTGAAGGAAATCAATCTCATCTCACAGGACACCACCTACTTCGGCATGGACAAATGGCAGGGCCGCGGCAACCGCCCCAATCCAACCTCCCCCGTCGATTCCACCCGTGGCGAATCCCTCGCCTCACTCCTTCGCGCGCTTAACGATCTTGAAGGCGATTTCTGGATTCGCCTCCTATACACCCACCCGGCCCACTGGTCCGACGAGCTAATCCAAACCATCGCCGAGTGCCCCAAGGTCGCGCGCTATGTCGACATTCCCCTGCAGCATATTTCCGACCACATGCTCGACACAATGAATCGCAAAACCAACGGAAAATATATCCGCGATCTCCTCAACCGCATGCGGGCCGGTATTCCCGATCTCTCCATCCGGACTACCTTCATCACTGGATTCCCCGGCGAAACCGACGCCGACCACGAGGAACTCCTCGAGTTCATCAAGACTTTCAAATTTGAACGCTGTGGTATCTTCCAATATTCCAAGGAAGAAGGGACCCGGGCTCACAAGATGGATGACCACATTCATCACGCTACCAAGAAGAAACGTCACCGCGAGCTTTCCTCTGCCATCGACGAAGTGGCCCAGCAAGTCAACGAAGCCCAACTCGGCAAAACCAAGCGCGTCCTGGTCGAGGAAGAAGGTATCGCCCGGTCAATGTGGGACGCCCCCGACATCGACGGCCGCATCTTCGTCTCCATCGATTGCGAAGTCGGCAAATTCCTCAACGTCGAAATCAAAGACCATCGCGGCTACGACCTCGTCGCTGGCTGAGGTCGGCCTTGCTCAATAAGACGCTCCGCGCCTATCATCGCTTTTACATGACAAATTCACCCGCACTCGTCGTTCTCGCAGCAGGAATGGGCAGCCGCTATGGCGGACTCAAGCAAATTGACCCGATGGGACCCAATGACGAGACTGTTCTCGACTACTCGGTCTTCGACGCCATCCGAGCGGGCTTCTCGAAAGTCATCTTTGTGATCCGCGAAGACTTCGCCGAGGCTTTCCGCACTT
>MDTC01085387.1_pt1 | contig 17723 bp, 5 predicted proteins | sample 811181 | NCBI WGS metagenome assembly MDTC01 (sample SAMN05326644, study PRJNA326480) | marine metagenome | isolation source: seawater | place: Pacific Ocean: North | collected 2011 | reverse complement strand
TGGCCGGCCTTGCTCATAAGACGCCAGAAGATATGGGTGACCATCTTTCTCAAATTGTTCAGGACCATAGAGATTTATTCGGCATTTCAGACACTGGGGTAGTTTCAAGTTCCGATGCCGATTGTATTCAAGAAGTTTGCCGTATCGAAATTAAAAAATCCTTTGGCGGTTTGCCTGCATGGGATCATGGACTTATCTTTACAACAAATAAGAAAAAACTTTATTCGATTCAAGGCGAATTTTCTATACCGGATGTAGGTAGGTACACAAATGAGAGGCTATCGAATGAGACATTGAAGTATGTGGTAGCGGAGCATTTCCAGAGGGAGTTAAAGCAAGTTGAATTTCAATCCTCAGAACTAGGCATCACATTGGATAACGGAAGAGATTTTTTAGCTTATAAGATCCACGTCAGATTTGGAAAATACAAGCGATTTGAAGTTTATGTTGATGTTCAAACCAGACGTATTCCAAAGATTATACCACTAGTGCATCATGCTCAGGTGTCCGCTAGCGGGATTGACCTCGCTGGTAAAAATATCTCATTTCAGGCTGAAAGTCGTTCCGGTGTCTTTGATTTAAAGGACTCGCGGTTTCCATTAAATGGAAGTACTCATGTTTACTCTGCTGAGGATAAGACCGGCTATGAGGAGAGTTACACGAGTGATGTGTATTACATATCTTCGGGTTCGCCGGACTCTGGCTGGGATCCTGCAGGAGTCAGTGCAATAAATAATGCCAAGACGCTGGTTGATTACTTCAAAAGCAATCATTCCTTTGATGCCCCAAGTCGGGGGCAACAAGATATCACCATCGGGGTAAATCTTGCGGCTAACAATAATGGGTTGAAAGATAACGCACTAGCGCTTGGTAATAATTTATTTATCTTTGGCGCGGGCAACGGCATAACCAACAATAATTGGGCTCTGGGCTTGGATGTTATGGCTCACGAGATAACGCATGGGGTTATTAATAGTACCTCTCGGCTAGTATATCGACACCAATCAGGTGCTTTAAATGAATCATTTGCAGACTTTTTCGGTGCGATGACAGATGCCGAAGATTGGCTGATTGGTGAGGACATATATATTCAAGAGGGTAAGTTTTTAAGGAGCATGTCGAATCCTCAGGACCCGAATGCGGATCCTCCGCAGCCGGCGCATATGTCACAATTTAATAGTTCAAGAGGTGTTCACAGTAATAGCGGCATCTTTAATAGGGGTTTATATCTCTTGGCCGAAGGTTTGACCTCAGAGGGTTTGGGCATAAGTGTAGGTCGAACAAAGGCAGCAGATATTGCGTTTAAAACAATGCGATCGTTATCTCCCAATTCATCCTTCGACCAGGCCGCAACGGCAATGATAGCAACCGCGCAATCAGAATACGGTGCCTCGTCGAGTGAGGTCTTAGCAACGAGGCTTGCGATGCAAAGTATTGGGCTTCCAGAGGATACTTACACTACCATAGGCACCTCGGGAATCGTTAGCCCCGCCTCAACAGCTGCTGTGTACTTGTATCCAAGGTATGCACCAAGGAATTATGGTCCCACAGGTGCGAGTAGCAATGAATACTCAGTTTATGTACAGTATTTTTCAAATAATGCCACCTCCTATGACTCACAGACCGATTTTGGACCTCTTCCCGGTCGGTATGCTAGCTTAAAGCGACCATCGCTTATTTTTACTGATGACGGGAATTTTCGATACATATATGAGGGTAAAAGCGATGGAAAACTGTATTCTTATTCCTCTTCCACTGCATCCACGGAAGAGGTAGTGATTGGAGATTACACAATATCAAATTTGGCATTATCCAATGATTTTTCAACTCTGGTATTTACAGTAGTCGAATCTCCAACCATTTACGTCCTTGATCTCGAATCAATGGATCTGTCTACGCACATTGTTCGCGGGCCTTCAACGTCCAGAGCAGGTTCTACCGGTCAGACGGCAGCTTATGTTGATAGTATTCGATATGATCCGACACAACGATATGTTGTCTTTGATTATCTGTCCTGTGGTGTTACAACTTTAGTTTGTAATTCATCGAATGCGTCTTCGTTTTGGACAATTGGATTTATGGATGTTCAATCTGGAAATTTTTCTTATCCCTTTCCCAGTCAGTCAGCAAATCTTGATGTTGGGTACCCAGCTTTCAGCAATACGACAGACCGCTACATAGTTTTCGACATTATCAATTACGCTGCAGATACCGAATCTGGCTATCATTCAGGTGTTTATCTGTACGATGTTTATGATGGTGGCTCACCTAGGTATATTGGTGACACGGACGATACCGCTGGCGAATTAGGTTACTTTGGAACACCATCGTTCACAAGCAATGATTCTGGGGTTGTTTTTACCATGCGAACCGACTCAGGCTCTACACTATGGAGAGCAGGTGTTCGGGATTATTTAAGAGATGAAACCTACAATATCATCAACGATTATGATGTATTTCAGCCGATGGCAATTCCAGGCGCGACCACAAATCGTGTTCCAATACTCGCCTTATCGACTAATGCATTAGATTTTGGTGATGTCGTATCCGGTGAGATTGTTACTGCCGAGTTGTGTGCAGAAAACGCTGGACACTTCCCTATTGAGTTAGGGTTGTTCGCTGCCTCAAATGATGGAATCTCCTGGAGCGCAGAGAATCAGGTGATTCAGGATGGACAACAGGTATGTGGATCGGTTTCAGTTGATAGTAGTCGCTTCGGCAAAGGAACTTTTTCAACTGTTGAGTCCCTAACTCATAATGGTTCAAATAGCCCAAAGGCGATAACAATAAACGCTAACTTTGATGCGGATACTGATTTGGATGGGACTCTTGATTATGCAGATGATGATGATGATGGTGACACGATTTCTGATGCAGATGAAATCGAAAATGGTACTAATCCGCTGCTAGCTGATTCCGATGGAGATGGTGTAAATGATAACCTCGATGCTCTGCCTCTTGAGGCCACCGAGACATTAGATACTGACCGAGATGGAATAGGAAATAATGTGGATAATGACGACGATAATGACGGCGTTGTGGACATAGTAGACGCTTATCCACTGATAGCTTTAGGAGGTCTAACTGACACTGATGGTGACGGGCAACCCGATGACTGCGATAGTGATTGTGTTGCCTTGGGTATGGATGCGGATGCTGATGATGATAATGATGGAGTTACTGATGTGAATGATGTATTTCCGCTCGATGCTTTGGAGACCATAGATACTGATGGTGATTTAATAGGCAATAATGCTGATCCCGATGATGATGGTGATGGTTTCAGTGATGAGCAGGAATTTTTAGACGGGACTGATCCTCAAGATAGAGATGATTGTGCCACTTGCACTCCTCCAGTATCAGGAATTACTTATCACTGGAAAAGTCATACACTGCTAGAGTCTGTTGATGTCAATCTGGCTGGGATAACAGATGGTGTTGTGAATGATTTTTATGAGGATGCTATATCGAATGAATCTGGCTCCTACTCATTCACTCTAAGACATCGAGGCACGAATTATCTAACTGCAAGTAAAGCATTAACTGCTAGTGAATCAGGGACTGTCATTAGTTCAGCTGATGCCCTAGCGGCGCTAAAGATTGCGGTAGGCATGAATCCCAATGCTGATCCTGATGGGGAGGGGCCCAGAGAAGCGTTGCCTTTATCGCCTTATCAATACATAGCCGCGGATATTAACAGTGATGGCCGAGTTACCTCAGCAGATGCATTAGCAATATTAAAGATGGCGGTGAAACTCACATCCGCTGAACCTCGCAGGTGGATATTTGTTGCTGAAGATTATGACTTTTGGGATGAGGCCAATCAGGTCTTCAAAACCACTCGTAAGGACGTAATTTGGGACAGGAATGGAGTCATCTTTGATTATCCTGAAAAGAGCGTGCAAAACGTTGTGGGCGTTCTTATGGGCGATGTCAATGGTAACTGGACTCCTCCTGACGTAAGTGAAACAGTAGCCGAAAATTATTTTACAGACTTTGTGGCATTGTACGGTGGCTCAATAGGGCAGTGGGGATTAAAGAGTCTAGAATCTCCCATACAGTTACCACAAGTCCCTGAACCCAATATATGGGCGCCGGGATTCTATGAATCGATACGGTCGCTCGAAAATATTTGTGAAAATCCTCGTTCAAATGATATTTATCAGGATCAGTTTGGTAGTATTTCAGACGAAAATAACTGGATAAGGTCATGGACAAACGATTCTTACCTTTGGTATGACGAGCTGCCCGATATAGATCCGGCCTCAGTAGACAATATTGCTGAGTACTTTTATATGATGAGGACTACCGAACTCACTTCTAGCGGCCGAGAAAAAGATCCAATTTACCAGAGGTCTATGATAAACACGGAAGAACTCAGAAATATTGATGCAGGTGGAGAGAGTTTCGGTTATGGGATGCATGTGCTGCGATATAACCCAGTGGATATTCGCCGAATATTTGTTGCATATACTCAGCTAGATAGTCCTGCATCCAATGCTGGGATAACTCGTGGCGATGAAATTGTTGCTGTCGATGGAGAGCTCGTAGCTGGCGGTGATCAATTTTTGATAGAGTCCGCACTCGCTCCAACCGTTATCGATGAGGAACATGTATTGAGTGTCAGAAATTCAGTCAATGGAGTGGTTGGAAATGTAAGTATTCTTAGTGCGGAGGTTGAGCAGCAACCGGTTTTGACTGTGAACGTATTGGACATATCCAGCTCTAATAGGGTTGGTTACATATTATTTAATGACCACTCAAGAGCTGCAGAGCGAGCGCTGATAGATGGTATTGGCACTTTGAAGGCTGAGAACATTGATGAGCTCGTTTTGGATTTACGATATAACCAAGGAGGCTATGGATATATTGCAGCTCAGTTGGGTTACATGATCGCAGGCGCGGTTTCTGATGGTCAAACCTTTCTAAAAGAAATTTTTAACGATAAGTATATGATTAAAGATCCTTTTAACGGCTTAGAAATATTACCGCTCCCGTTTTTGAACACAACTTTTATGGATGAGACGGTTACTGGATTAGAGGCGAGTACGCTACTACCAACGCTTAATTTAGACCGTGTTTTTATTTTGTCAGATTACAGCACCTGTTCATCAAGTGAACTATTGATTAATGGCCTGAGGGGCATCGGTATAGAGGTCATACTGATCGGTGGTGCTACCTGCGGGAAGCCCTATGGCGGCCTTATGACTGATAATTGTGGGACGACCTATTACATGATTCAAAGCACCGTGGAAAATGCTCAAGGTTTCGGAGATTATGCGGATGGATTTACTCCAACTGAGTCTCTTGATATTGGTGGCCGGGCTGTAAAAGGCTGCTCAGTATTGGATAATCTTAGTGGTGCGCTTGGCAGTGCAAGTGAGAATATGCTGAGCGTGGCGTTACACTATATCGAAAATGATTCCTGTCCTTATGGAACCATTCCTACTGATACTGCTTTCACAAAACAGACTCAACCGTCGCGAGGATCATTACAACCAATTCCTATAGAAGGACGCGCGATAATGAATTATTCAAATCAAAATCAAACGCGCTCTGAGCAGTAGCAACTTTTGGGAAACTCCGCGCTTAAACAAAGAAACCGATAACTGAATGTAAGGTTCGTCGGGCGCGGTTTTTTATGAAAAAAAAATCTTAATTTTATTTCCAAGACTGGTATCCCCCTAATTGCCTATTCTCGTTTGATTGTCTCAGAGCTTGCATACGTGCTAGCCGATCAAAATCTCGCCCCGGACCAAGATCTCACAAATGAGATATGGTGACTATTAAGTCATTTACTTTGAAAGGTGTCGTCAAAAATTATCTTGAGCAATTAACTCTCATTGAGTGACCCATGAGATTTTGTTGACTGAGCCAACCAAGGGAGTTGATTTAGCCGATTTAACATTGCAGATTTTCTTGATGGAGGACTCGAATTGCGATGGCCGTAATACAGAGCTTAGGAATATTATTTATCGTCGATTATCATTTATACTTATAATTGATTTTATTTGGTGATTTCCCTATGCGTCGATCTTTTAAATATCTACTTTCATTAGCATTCCTAGTATTGCCACTTGAGCATGCGTTTAGCGATGTTAGACCAAATCTTATGTTGATATTACTCGATGACCTTGGAAAAGAGTGGGTCAGTGCCTACGGGGCTTCGGACATTGAAACACCGAACATAGATGAATTAGCAGCATCCGGAATGAGGTTTGAGAACGCCTGGTCAATGCCTCAGTGTACGCCATCGCGCCTCTCCATAATGACGGGACAATATCCGTTTAGACACGGTTGGGTTAACCATTGGGATACACCACGTTGGGGGAATGCCTACTATGATTGGCGCTTAAACCCAAGCCTAGCAAGGATAATGAAAGATGCTGGTTACAAAACAGTAGCTGCAGGTAAATGGCAGATAAATGATTTTAGAATTGAACGGGAGGTAATGGTTAAGCATGGTTTCGATGACTATGCTATGTGGACTGGTTATGAGACAGGTAACCCGCCAAGCGCAGAGCGGTATTGGGATCCTTACATTCATACCAAAACGGGAAGTAAAACTTATAAAGGGGCCTACGGAGAAGATTTTTTTACGCAGTTTATTATTGATTTTATCTCAAAAAATAGGCAAGAACCTTGGTTTGCTTATTATCCAATGAACCTGCCACATGCGCCATTTGTGCACTCGCCTCTGGAACCTGGGGCAAAAGGAGTTTTGGGTAAGCATAAAGCTATGGTTAGATACGCTGACTTTTTACTTGGCAAAATTATAGATAACTTAGAGGCAATGGATGAGCTCGATAACACCATCATAATCTGGACAACCGATAACGGGACTCATGGCGGTATAAAGGGAGAACTAAACGGTAGAATAGTGAGAGGTGGCAAGCAAAAACTAACTGAGAATGGAATAAATGCTCCATTTATTGTTTACGGTAAGGAGTTGGTGCCTCGCGGTGTCGTAACAGATGCGTTGGTAGACTTCACAGATTTGTTGCCTACTTTTACACAACTGGCGGGAGCTGAAATGCCTGAAGGCATAACCGTGGACGGTAAATCGTTTGCGGACCTTATATTGGGTAAGTCAGATGATTCGTCACGTGATTATATTGTATCCATGGGCGGGCTTAATGAGGCAGCAAGATCTGACAAAGGAGTAGAAAATGCGTTTGTCTTCAGAAATCGCGTGATAAGGAATAAGCGGTTCAAACTTTATGCTAAATCTTCGCCTGAATATGGTCTCGACAAATTGATTGATTTGGAAAACGATCTAGAGGAGCGAAATAATATTTTATCAAGCAAAGAAGACCATATTGTTGAGACATTAAATTACTTTACCAACGTTCTTGAGAAGATGAGTCCGAGGGATAATGATCCAATTTACATGCGTCGTGATCCGAATCCTTGGGATTTGGAGGTTTCTGTGGAGTCCCAAGTCTGGAAGAAATAATAATTTCTTGTCACTATCCGTTGCGATTACATGAATGCATATTTGGCCAACAAGATGAGATGATCAGTCTCCGGTCGTTGACGGTTCACCAAGGGCGATAATCTGAGAGATTTTGACGTCACGTGATGAGTTGCCGATCAAGATCTTGTAGTGCCCATCCTCAACTGTCCACTTACGTTTTTCGGGATGAAAGTAGGAGAAGGCGTCACTGCTTAATTCAAATTCAACCTCTTTTTTTGTGTTGGATCCCACGTGCACTCTTTTGAATGCTTTTAGCTCTTTTACGGGCCTATCGACCTTTGATGTTGGATGGCTTAAATACAATTGAGCTACATCAGTCCCTGCCACATTACTCTCGTTTTCAATCTCAAATCGCACCAAAAAAGATGACCCAGTGAGGGGATGAACACGCAGATTCCTGTAGGTAAATTCAGAGTAACTCAATCCATACCCAAAGGGATACAAAACATCTACTCCCATTTTATCAAAGTACCGATATCCGACGTAAATACTCTCGTCGTATTTGTTACTGGCCCCGTTCTTACTAAATACTTCTCCTTCATAAAAAGAACTAGTCGGATAATCTTTCGGGGATCTCGGATAGCTAAAAGGCAGTTTTCCACTAGGGTTGATCTGACCGACAATTATCTCACCGATGGCGCGACCAATTTTTTCTCCAGAGTAGGGTACGAATAATAGTGTTTCGACCGAATCAATCCAGCGATTCATATCAACATAAGACCCTGCGATATTAATAACGATAGAATTAGGATTTTCACCCGTCACGGAATGGATGAGTGTTTCCTGAACTCTAGGTAATCCTGCTTTATCCCGATCTCTACCCTCACTCTCATCGAAGCCTGATAAGCCAACTACTAAAATGACTAAGTCGGTTTTTGCTGCTAATTCTGAGGCCTCTTGTATCAAAACCCTGTTTTCTTTGAACAGTAATTGTTCATTATCTTTGATATTCGACGTTTTAACGCCGGCTGCATAGCTGACTTTAATTCCTTCAGGAATAACAGCTTTTATTCCGTTAAATGGAGAAATCAGTGCTTCCCTCTTGTACCAATTTCTGCCGCTACCGCCTCCCTGCAAATAAAGGGCATAGTCTAATTTACCGAGGTCGGGGAATGGCTTCGCGTTTGGCCCAATCACCGCGACAGACTTATATTTCTTGAGATCTAAGGGTAGTAAGTTGATTTTATTCTTAAGGAGAACCGCTGATTTCTGTGCGACCTCTAATGCGATATTTTGATGCCTCTGATGATGAACGACCGAGCTAGGGAAGGTGTGTAAATTATCGAACATCCCAACCTTAAACATAGCATAGAGTTTTTGACTTACCAGCTCATTTATCACATTTTCGGAAACCATATTCCTTGTTACTGCATCAACCAGATTTTTACCATAGAATTTTGTAGCGTGCATTTCGACATTCATACCGGCTAGTGCTGACGGCGCAGTGGAGTACATTGCGCGCGCAAAGTCAGATAGAACAAAGCCCTTAAAACCCCACTCGTCTCGAAGAATGTCAGTAAGCAACCTTTTGTGTTCGCAAGCCTGAATACCATTGACGCGATTGTAGGCGCACATGATGTTTAGTGCTCCACCTTCGACCACTGCAGCTTTAAAGCCTGGAAGGTAGATTTCTCTCAATGCACGTTCGTCAACGCTATTATTGATATCGAATCTATGCCTTTCTTGATTATTCACGACAAAATGTTTTGGCCCGGAAATGATCCCATGAGCTTGTTGGGCTTTCACAAACGGTACAATTAACTGAGATATTAGATAAGGGTCCTCTGAAAAAGATTCCCAGTTCCTTCCTCCAAGCGGGTGTCGGATAACATTTAATGTAGGTCCCAAGTTTAGGTTTTGACCAAGCGCCCTCAATTCCTTTGCAAGTGCTACACCGACTCGACTATACAATACCGGATCCCAAGATGCGCCAATGGCGATAGGTGTGGCGAAATAGGTGGCGTTCGCGTAAGGATTTCGTCCAGTCCTCACGCCTGTAATACCATGTCCCATGATTAGCGGGGGAATACCGAGCCTTGCATTACCTGAGGTCCCAAAATTAAGATCGGGGCTACCGAATGGGTTGTCGTCGTCGCGAACTGCCATTCCTCCGAGTTGTTGCACCTTTTCCTCTAGTGACATCTGTTCCAAAAGCTCTTTTACCCTGATCTCTATAGCAACATTGGTGTTGCTATGTACCATTCCATTATTATCCGACGCAGCATTTACACAAGAGTAAAGGGCTATTAGGATTACAGGAATAAGTTTATAAAGCTGTAATCGAAGCTTATTAGAGTCTACTCCTCGAGCTAGTGTCAGACGATGACAGACGGTTTTGACCTTATTTATTAACATTACTTATCGATAGGCCTTATGAAGTTGTATCTTGCTGTGCGTTTAAACTCTCTGTTTAACAATACCTGTTTTGTCCATAATGTTTCAAAGCTTTTCTTGAGAATGTTCTAAAGTCTTAGGCGCATTTCAATCAATATTGCATTAATTTTTCAAAGGATTCCTGCAATATGAAGTAAGATGTGCTTCGTGGGATCCTAAACTCTATGAGGAGGGTATGCAGACACCAGAAAAATGACTTTTCTTCAATCTCTGATAATTCTTTCCATAGAATTAGCGATTATGATATTCAAATTTTAGGGTAAACAACATGAAAGGAGATATGCAAGGCAAACCATGTTTTGGAGTTCAACTCAAAATAGTCAACGACAAAGAGGTCGAGTTGCCATGTGATGGGGCAGCAATAGGACATCTGATGGTTAGATGATCGTGTATTTTAAAGCGATATTTTAAAGATACGAAAAAAGCGGTTGATAACCACGTATGGTTCGATACTGGAGATATTTTAACGTTGGATGAAGATGGGTATATGACCATTGTTGGCCTTGCAAAGGATGTTGTGAAATCTGGAGGGGGAGTGGATCAGCTATATTGATCTTGAGAATGCAGCATATGAGCATCTAAAAATTATAGAGGCTTGTGTCATTGGGATACCAAATTATAAATGGGATGAGAGCCCCCTTTTTTTTGTCGTTACTGAGGTAGGTAAATCAATTGAAAAGCAAGAGATAAAAGATTTTTTGAGCTCAAAAGTAGCAAAGTGGCGGATACCAGATGATATTATATTCGTTGATCAACTGCCACACGGCGCCACTGGTAAGCTTCAGAAGTTTAGTTTACGCGAGGAACATTCCAATCATTATTCTCAGAATGGCTGATGGATGACCAGTATTATCGGGTTTTCTCAAATCGTGTTGAATTCTGGTCATTGAGAGGGTGAGATCATTTATGTTCTTATGGTGGTGGGTTCGTATTTAGTGTAAGCCACCAATTTTCTCGAACAAGCGGCTGCTGGATTTAATTTCCGCTCTAATAAGTGAGCGTTTAACTGGGTATCCAATATAAAATGTTATGAAGAAAAAAATAGCTTTCATCGGGCTTGGGGTAATGGGGCATCCAATCGCAGGTCATCTAACAAAAGATAATTATGATGTCTGTGTATTTAACCGGACGACCTCAAAGTCGGATTCATGGTTGGAAAAGTTCAAAGGCCGAAAAGGTAAAACAATTGCCGATACTGTGTACGATGCAGAAATTATTTTTTCTTGTGTAGGAAATGATCATGACCTGCGGAAAATAGTTTTGGGGAGTAATGGCGCGTTGGCTAACTCGAAAAAGGGCGCTATTATTATTGACCACACTACAACATCGGCTGAGATCGCGGTTGATGTCGGCAACGAATGCAAAAAGTTTGGTAGATATTTTATGGATGCTCCGGTTTCTGGTGGGCAAGATGGCGCCATCAAAGGAGAGTTGTCGGTGATGTGTGGTGGCGATCTTGATGTTTTCTATAAAGCTCAACCTGTCATGCTGAGTTATGCAAGAAACATTGTTCGTATTGGTGGTGTTGGTCAGGGCCAATTAACAAAGATGGTCAATCAAATTTGTATCGCGGGGTTGCTTCAAGGGCTATCAGAGGGGATAGCATTTGCAACTAATGCTGGATTAGATCCCGTTAAAGTGATAAATGCAATCAGCTCGGGAGCCGCCGGGTCGTGGCAGATGAAAAATCGGTCTGCTAGCATGATCGAGGGAAAATATGATTTCGGATTCGCCGTTGAATTAATGAGGAAAGATCTCGGAATTTGTATTTCAGAGGCTGTTAAAAATGGATCTGAATTGCCGGTTACAAAGCTCGTAGACCTTTTTTATTCTGAAATTCAACAAAATGGTGGCCATCGTTTTGATACTTCAAGTCTCTTAAGCAGGCTGCCTGTTATTCATAACGAAAAAAATTGATCGACTATTTTATCAACCAATATTTTAATTGTTAGTATTTTCGCCCTGCAAAGTCCTCTTTGAATAGTGTTCTCGTCAAGGCCGAACTGACTTTGGACGCCTTGCCCGTGAACTCGCTAAGTTTACTGAGGCGCTCCTCGAGAGATGAAGGCTCGCTGAGGATTATACTTCCTACTTTGTGTTGAAAATTGGTCTGCCGCTCATATCCTACGGATCCAAAGGAAATTAATAGCTCAATTATGACGGTAGGGTGCTGAAGGACGAGGGCATCGAACTATTTTTTTGAGAACTAAGCATTTAGGCGCGCTTGTGGCTACAACAGACGCAGTCCTTTCGGTTTTTTTAATTACACTAATTTCGCCGATCAATGCAGGTGCAGAAAGGTTAGCGGTATGAAGGACAATATTTTCCTTATCGATTTGTATTTTCTCGAATACCGAAAAGTTACCATCCAACACAAAGAAAACATCTGCGTTATTGGATCCTTGTTTTATGAGAACATCCCCCTTGGACAGATCAGCAGCAACGAGGGATTTCGATAAGATGTCGATTCCGGGCTTAACCTAATGTGGGCTAAATTGAGATTAGTTGTGGTTTTAATTTAAAGACAGACATTTGAGCAGGCCCAGCATTAAAGAGAGAAATAGTTTATAGTCAGCAGTAGTGATGTGGGGAAAGTATAATATGAATAGGTCAGCATGTTACTAATAAAAATTAAGTATTTTGTGGAATTATCTCGGGGTTATTTTGAAAATAATCATTTCTAAGGCGTGTCATGTCGCAATGTATGAAAATTTTATGCGACTATTTTCACCCTTTCAGGTTTTTTTAAAACTTACTATCGCTATATCCTCAGTCATGGCTCTATCGTTAGTAGCCGCCGACACAGAATTCTTGGAGCAGGACTGGTCCTGTGAGGAGAATAAATTATCCGGCTCTGCTCTGGTGCACGATGGCTCTGTTGAAGTCATCTTCAATCAAAGTCCGATTTCACAAGGTATACTCACACTTTTCCTTCAAATTCAGCCCGCGCAAAAAGTTCTTCAGGAGGAAGAGTTTTTAACCCACTTTCCAGATCGGATCCAAATTTTCGATACGGAGGCAACTTTTCATAAATTATCTCTCAATCCAGCGGTCAAGATACCAATGGAGTCACGATTATCCCTTGTTTATCTTACGGCAGACGGAGAATGCCGAGTACCTGTGTTTGAAAATTTTAAATTTGGTCACTTTGTAGATCCCTTTGCTTCAATTGAATCGATTAGTGATGCCACTTATGACGTTGATGAATTTTATCCTGGTGACTCAGAGAATATTGATTTGGATCACGTGGGCGGTGCCAACTACTATGATTCTTACAGTTTAGGTAATGGAAAAATTGCTCGCGAGATCTCGGGAGAGACTATTTCGTATTTATCAAATTCTAGTGGAGAGCAACATATTGATGAGCGTACTGGTGTCATCAGTTCAAAAACTTATTCGGGGGAGATTAGTTCAGGTAATGAGCTAGATTGTGAAACTTGCTCACAACCGATCGGGGGAAGGATATACCATTGGAAAAATCACGCGCTCCTTAACTCTGTTCAGTTAAATTTGTCAAAATCAGGTGATGGACCGGATACAGAATTGGATCAAGTGATTTCCGATGAGCTCGGGGCCTATAAATTTACAAAAGAATTTACAGGTACGAACTACGTGGAGGCCGAATTTTTTGTTCCTGAGGGTGAAGCTGAAAATGTTATTACTTCTGCAGATGCACTAGCTGCATTAAAAATAGCAGTCGGCACAAACCCAAATATTGATCCAGACGGCGATGGCCCAATGAATAAACTACCTGTGTCTCCCTATCAATACATAGCTGCAGACGTTAATGGCGATAATAGGGTCACCTCCTCGGATGCGCTCGCTATTTTAAAGATGGCTGTAAATCTTGATAATGCATCGCAAAGGCGGTGGGTTTTTGTGCCTGAGCAAATCAAATTCTGGGAGTCCGATGATATAACTGGTTCGGGAAAGTTTTTGTCATCTTCGTCGGACGTCGGTTGGATATCGCAGCCATCGGTCGTGACATACCCCGTTTCCGAAGCGCAAAATTTCGTTGGGCTAATGGTCGGTGACGTAAATGGGAGCTGGGATGCACCTAAAAATGCAGCCAGTGTAAGTCAAAGTTACCTTGCATCTGTGCAGCAGAGTTTATCGACTCCCATCTCTCAATGGGCTATTCATAGCTTGGATCCTGTTATGCTTAATTTTGAATTTCTTGCCGCTGACAACCCGGGCTTGGAGAAAAATATTATTATGTCGGTTGATGGTGATAGGATTTCAGGTCGATCCGAAACAAACGTAAGTATTGAAAACTTAATCGCAAGTTTTACATCAACAGGCCATTCAGTGTTTGTTTCTGAAGTACCTCAGCAGAGCAGCATTTCGGCTAATGATCATCGAAAAATTCTGAAATACACGGTAGCTGGTTTTGATAACCAGGAGGTTAGCTATGATGTAGAGGTAACGCAATTTACCGGCTTACCCATTATTTACATCACAACGGAGGGATTGGCACCGATTCAGTCGAAGGAGGATTATGTAAATGGCGTGGTGACTGTTGATGGTGGTCGCGATTATCAAAGCCTATCTAACCTAGAGATGAAAATTAGGGGGAGAGGGAATTCGACTTGGTTTATCCACCCTAAAAAGCCCTACCAAATGAAATTATCTGATAAGAGTGAGTTTCTCGGGATGCCTCTTGATAAAAAATGGCTTTTTCTTGCGGAGTACTCCGATAAAACAATGCTAAGAAATACTATAGCGTTTGAGATGGGAAGATTAAGCACTTTAGATTATACGCCTCAAGGTCGATTCGCTGAGGTGTTACTAAATAATGAGTATATTGGAACATACAATATCACTCAAAAGGTCGAGGAGGGTGATAATCGGGTTGTTCTTGGAGATAATGGTTACCTTCTCGAGATTGATCAATTAGATCGTCTTGATCCAGATGATGTTTACTTCGAGACAGATGAGTTTCTCATTAACATAAAAGAGCCCTCCATCGATGCTGATAGTGATGAGCATTTGTATATCCGTAGTCATATCAATGAATTTGAGGAGGTTTTATTTTCACCAAATTTTGCAGATGTTTCTCTTGGTTATCAGAAGTACATAGATGTCTCAAGTTTTATTGATTGGTTCTTGATCAGCGAAATAACGAAGAATGTTGATTCGAAGGACTTTTCGAGTATCTTTTTAAATCACACTCCGGGTGGAAAGATCAAAATGGGCCCGCTTTGGGATTTTGATCTGTCCTTTGGTAATGTTGATTATTCCGATAGTCGATACTATCAGGGGTTTTGGGTGAAGGAACACGCTTGGTATGAAAGGCTTTTTGAGGACTCTTTTTTTGTAAAAAAAGTGAAGGAACGGTTTGAATATTACATCAACAATATAAATCACATAATTTCATTCATAGACCAGATAGCTGACAGATTGAGACTCGCTCAAGAAATGAATAATAATAAATGGGAAACGATTGGGACCTATGTCTGGCCAAATCCCGTAGTTTTTGACACCTATCAGGCGGAGGTAGATCATCTAAAATCTTGGTATCTAAATCGTATGGATTGGTTACAAACAGCGTTTAACGATCTTAGCCTTGTCGAGATAATTATTGAGGATGGTCAGAGTATTGCAGTTACGTCGGTCCCAGGAATGCTTCAGGCAGAAGCTTATACCGATATGTTTGGTGTAGAGACAGAATCTACAGGAGATATTAATGGCGGACAAAATATCGGTTATATTTCGGAAGGGGATTGGTTTGAGTATGAAATCGATGTCACAGAGGCGGGAGAGTATCTAGTGGAATATCGAATTGCAGGTGAACGAGAGGGCGGTAGTTTTGAAGTGAGGATTGACGGTGAGTCGGTTGATTATCGGAGTGTCCCATTGACCGGTGGCTGGCAAATCTGGGCAACAATTTCACACACATTCAACATGACTGCAGGGCGTCATCGGGTGAGAGTAACTGCCCTCTCAGAGGGATGGAACTTAAACTGGATTAGGTTCTCAAGAAGCTAGAACCAATGAGATAGCTCTTTTGTTGATTCCCGAGTTTTTGTGTTATAAATCGGTGTATAAAAAACGGATATTTTTTGGTTTAAAATAAAATATCTGCCGCTTTTGTAGATGCCAACCTGAAATCATGATCCATGTTAGGGTTGATCAAAAAGTCCCAGTTAAATATTTCATTATCTTGGGTGGCTTTAGTCTTCGCTCCATCGTAAAAATACTGTGCTCTTGCCAGTCGGTTTAATCCTTGTCGGTCTACTCTCGAGTTATGCCGAAGACTTGATGCATTTGGATTCGTGTCGTCTTCTCCCACCATAATAGTGACGTTTCTGGAAAACAACTCCGAGAGACTAACATCTTTCAGGATGCTGGAACCAAGCCCATAAGGAAAACCCATATTTAAATCCAGCGTGGTGTACCAACCTGCCGCGGAGATAACAGCGCTTTGAATCCTTGCATCGGGCTTGAACATCATAAATCGATGCGCAAACTGTGCACCAGCCGAATTTCCAAAAACAGAATAACCGGGCGACTGGTTACCGACCTGCTGTTTCATATGATCAAATAGTGGTTCAATTAGCGAGAAAGCCCATTCAGATTCTGGATTTAAAGTCTGAGGACTTGGATTATCTCCATCAATATAGACATTCCCTAAATTGTATCCATCTCCACCAGGGAATAAACCACTAGAAATCTCAGGCGCCACAACGATAAAGCCAAGATCATCAGCCTTGGTCATCATCGCATCTCTGTAATCGTCTGCATTCCTATTTTGTCCATGGAAAGTAAACAACACCGGTGTCAGTGAATTTATTTCGTCTGGAACATAGTAGTAAACATCAATTTCCGAGTTGTTAATAAGCTCAGCATTGCCGTATCTGAGTGACCCCGAAGAGAAGATGGTTTGCGGCTGACTTATTTGAGAATCGGTTGTTGGAATCTTACCATTAATGTCATACTGTTTCAGGAAGTCCCAAATCACCCCTCCGGCGTCAATATCGCTTCCGCCGCCACTCTTGTCGCCACTCTTCTCTGAGCTACTATCTGTGCTAGGCCATTCATGACCAAAGTTTTCCAGTTTGTAAAGTTGTATATTTGTATCACTAGCACACCCCGTGGCTGAATCAATTATTCCACCCACGCCGTCTCCATTTAGATCAGTTACGTTGATTTGTTCAGTCGCAGTACAGTTATTATAGTTGCTCCAGAAGTTAAATACTTCCTCTGGTGACTTTGAGTTGACGTCGGTCGCAATGCTAGCCACATCTGATAATCCGTATATATGAGCGATACTAGTCGAGTGCGATGGAGAACAGTTATCGTATGTAAAGTTTGACATGGAGCCTGCAACGGCCCCTACGCCGGCGATTTTTGGGCTCAGGGCACAAGCTAGGTTATAACTCATCGGAGCGCCTGCAGAGAAACCAACTGCATATACCCTTTCAAGATTAATTCTGTAATTTTCTCCCGCCCAGCTGATTAATGCCTCTATAAATGCAGTATCATCGACATTGTCGATAAGGTCCTCAAAACCTCCCGACCATCCCGTCGCTCCTTTATCACCAAACACGGTTCCTTGTGGATAGATTGCAAGGAAATTATCACGATCAGCTAAGTCGTTAAAACCGGTATATTCCAGATTATATTGGGCATAACCACCTCCTCCGTGAAAGCTTATCAACGCCGGCACAGAGGTGTCTGGATTTAACGCGTATACATCCGGCTCATAAATATAAAACTCTCTATCTAAACCGCCAAAAGAAGTCTGGCAAAGCGAGGTGTTCTCATTGCCGACTGTCGAGCAATTTGCCGAAAGAGTCCCATTGTTTGAGGATTCTTGGGATGACTCTCCAGAATCATTTAATTGACTCTC
>MDTC01127722.1_pt1 | contig 17724 bp, 15 predicted proteins | sample 811181 | NCBI WGS metagenome assembly MDTC01 (sample SAMN05326644, study PRJNA326480) | marine metagenome | isolation source: seawater | place: Pacific Ocean: North | collected 2011 | reverse complement strand
GCATCCACAGTCTCAGGTGGGTTATTTTCTTCAAGTGTTGGTGAAAGTGCTATTACTAATGATAATGCGGGATGGTGGCTTACTGCGGCGGGAATGAATACCTCTTCTAAATATACCCCTGCGCTCAAGTTCGGTTCATCCGACACCGCATTCACTACGGATAGCCCAAAATGGCTTGCAGGTATCATAGGTCGAGCAGGTGAAACGTATTCTTCCGATACTACTGGTGGTATGGCTCTTGATTTCTTAACTTTCCCCGATGGTGGAGGTGCTACGGGTGGACCCACAACCCGTATGACAATTCACGAAAACGGTTTTGTCGGTATTGGAACAACATCCCCTGCTGAAGAATTGCACATTGTCGGTTCCTCAGACCCCAAAATTAGAATTACCGAAACGGGTCAAAGTGGTTATACTGAAATTACTGCTTTTGCTGATTCTTATGGTGCATTCAAAATCATTAACGAAACTAACAATGAATCAACCATTATGGATTTATCGGCTGAAAGTAGTGGAACAGGAGCGCAAACCATCAGAATGTTTAGAACAGCCAACACCAGTGCTACTTCCACCAGATTCCAAATCCTATCACCCGGTTCAACAACCGAAACTTTCAGAGTAGATGCTTCTAACGGACAAGTAACTCAAGCCTTTGCTAAAAACGGTGTATTAACTGCTGATTCCAACGGTGCGCTACAAATTGCCTCCAACTTATCCGACGTAGCCTATCTCCAAACCGTAGCCATTGGTTCAGGTCTTAGTGGTGACGGCACAACAGGTAATCCATTAGTGGCTACTGGTGGCGGTGGTGGCCTACAACCCGGTGACAATGTTTCATTATTGACCAATGACGCAAATTACATCAACCCTCAACAAATAGGTGCGTTTGCTCCACCTGCGGCTCCACCAACTACTGCCGCACTTGCTGATTCGCCTACGGGTGGTCCTTTGAATCCCACAGGTTGGTTAGAAATTGATGTCGGATTGGGTCCTATGTATGTTCCTGTTTTCCAATGAGTTTAAATCAGTGATTCGGCTTATCACGACCATGACCCTGAAACCAGTTAAACTAACGCATCCCGAACTTAGTCTTCTGTTGAATCTTCTTAATCAAGCCAGCGTTCAAGGCATTGAAAATGTCAGAGTAGTTTTAGCCGTAGCCGACAAACTAACGGCGTTGCTTCCTGCTGAATCAGATACTACAAATGCTTAAGTATCAGAACATCTTCAGAATAGTTATGACTAACTGGAATTATTGGAGTCTTGGTTTTGCGACTTTGGCTATGTTTGCATCTTTAGCCGCTATCTCAACGGAAAAGGCTGCTGAATATCCAGATTACCTCGACGAAACACCTTCAGAAGAAACTTTAGATTCTATGCGTGGTTTGGGGGCATCTGCTTGAGTGAATCTGAAACTAAATCAGTTCGCATGACTGTCACCAAATTAGGCCATAAATTAGATGATTTAACAGAAGTCATGGACATCATAACTAACGAAGTTATGGAAATTAAATCGGCTCTCAAATCTTTGGTTGAAGTCCAAAAAGAAATCATCAAAGCCACAGTTACCAGCAAACCTGAGCCGAAAACTCAAGATGAAACTGATTTCACCATGTATGGTTGAATTATTTCACCACAGACTTTGCTGTTTGCCCAATTCTTGAGATTCAAAGGTTTCACCGACCCACTTTGAAACTTGGCTATACAATCCAGAAATGTATTCGTTACAACCGTAGCGTTCAATCAGAGTCGCCATCAAGTCATCATATTTAGCCACTGAACCTTCCGTTACCGTCAAAATTAGATTACCGGGGCAATAAATATCCACTGTTTCGCCAGTGAATCTGTCTTTTCGAGTATCCAATTTTGTTCTACATTTGCCCGAAACAGGCACACGTCGATAACTTTCACCACATTTGGTGCATCGAACTTTCTGTTGCCCGTAAGCCCTAAGATTACCTCTCATGTCTCTAATCAAGTGTCTGTCAATCAATTTACTGGCTTGCTCGATGTTATCCACCGATTCAAGGATTTCTCCAAGTGCAAATTGTTCCATTGTTTTTCGGCGCATAGAATCCAATGTGTTATACGGATTATTACGGGGTCCTGCTCCACAATCTGAAGTGTCGTGAGTAAATCCTATCTTACCCACAGGCAATACGTCTTCATCAATCAAAGTTTCGACAATCCGAATACCATGCTTCAAGGCTTCTTTGGGTCCCGGTGGTTCTTCAGCGTTGCGAAGAAACTCATAAAACGAAACTGGATATTGCGACAAAATGTCGGTGTTCAAGGCTTCTTTATCAATCTCAGTGGCTACAATCCGAGTCGTCAGCGTTAGCGGTGCATCCATACGACCACCTCGATTCCGAGGCAAAAACATTCGGCTAAAATTGAGTAGCCCTTCGGTCAGCAACATAATACAATCAATATCACCGTCGCAGTTGCGACGTTTAGCAGCATGGTAAAATGGATGACCGTAATGACCCTTAACAGGTGCCGTGCCGATAATCCTTGCTAAAACTGCTCCAGAGGTGTGAGGTGCAAGCCCCATGATTAACTGACCCACAAGTGCTTCAGCCCCAGCATCGTCTTTCAGCCGATAAAATGGCTCTAACTCATACATAGTAACCAAAGCATCATCAGTGAAACGCATAGCCGCTAACAACGGTGTAACACAGTTTTGTGCAACCACTACATCTTGAGGCATCAATTCAATAACTTGGTCGTCAGCCACAACTGGTTGGCCTTGATAATCCACGTCGTAGCCCAAATCTCTGGCTCGTTCTGCCGTGATACCGATTTCATCGGGTCTAAAGTGAGTCATAGTAATGTCCACCATATCAAATCGAATTGTGCCGTCACGAAACGAACTTGTGCCGTTGCGTTGTCGCAGCACGGCTTTCAGTAAGTGTTCTGGAATCTTTTCACCAGAGCCAAGACTTTTGTTACCTTTGACTTTGGGTTCTACGGCTTGGTGAGTAGTTTCCATCGCTTCTTTCCACAATACATCAGCATCCAAAGTTTGCTTTACCATACCCACAAAGTTGGTTTCAGTCGGTTTGTGTGCAGGGTCGCCCAAACAAACACCTTTCCATGTTTGCTCGTTGCATTCTGGACACACTCGAATACCTGTGTAATACTTTTCTGATTTACGAACCGCATCTGGAATCAATCGCTTTGTGCCTACATTAGAACCCACAGGCCAAATCCCGTGTGTGCTGGGATTCATTTCCCGATGTTTTGAACCTTCGGGCTTACCCATTCTGGCTCCAATTCTCAACGTAGTTCTCGGTCGAACTTGCACCCCAAAACTTTCGTTAATCCATTCTCTGGCGGATTTTTGGTCGAGGGTATTTAAACTATTCAATTCTTCAGCATCCATCAACGAAACTTTTTCAATAACTTTCAAAATCAAGCCGGCTTCAGCACCCAGCAAGACTCCTTCTGAATCCATGTCCACATTCAAACGATACACTAATTCTCGATATTTCTGAGGAACGCTTGATGTTAAAGTCAAAGCCATACTTGCCGCCATTTCCCCGATTTCAACAGCCGTGACATCATCAAGACCCACAGCAATATATTTCGGGTCTAAGGGAACTCCGTAAGTTTCCGACATACTCCACGCTTCCTTGAAACTTTCCGCAGATTTCAATCCGGCTTCTCCAACTATTTGGTCATGCCACTCCGAAACATAAGGACTTGGAGGAAGTGGATGGTTGTTTTCTAAGAACTCACCCACAGGCACTAACAATTCACCGATGTCCCAAACTTTTTCAATCGGCCAATCGGGTTCAGTCGGCAACAAAGACCATTCATCAGTTTCTTCTAAACCTGCTCGAAGTTTCATTTCAGATTCTGAATTGATTCGTTTTCCTGAGCCATCTTTGAATTGCAGATACGGACCTTGTATGGTATCGCATGGCGTAGCCACCGTAGCCTTGCCGGGTCGTTCATACTTCATTTGTGTGCCGCAAATAACGAAACCTCCGATAGCCATCATTGAAACAGGGTGCATCGCTGTGGTCGCCAGCCCAGCCAATCGACTTCGACCGTATCGTAGTCTCAAACCACCAACTTTCATCGGCAATCCAAAAATAGGGCGACCCGCTAAAACGTCACTCATGTATTTTTCACTGGGTTCAATGGTTTTAGACTTTCCACCCGTTTTGACGAAATCTCGAAGCCAGTCCCAACCATCCATTTCCAATTCTTCCACATACTTCAGAATCTTTGGGGCTTTTAACACCAAACCTTCGCACATAACCAACAACATACCTTCACGAACTCTGTTAGTGGGAACTCGTTCAAGGTCACGCTGACCTGTAACTTCACCGCCTACGCCTTCACCATCAACATAAACAGGACAGTTGTAAGCAATAACTTCTAATTGAGGATTAGAAGGTCGGTATTGTAATCCACGACTATACTTGGAAACTTCTTCTTTGTAGCGTTCCACTTCATTAAATGTCACTTGTGGTGGCTTTAATCCAAAATCACGACGTAACACATCAGCAATCAAAACACTCAACGCTTGACCCGTTCCACCTGCACTCCGAATAGGACCTGCATAATTCACCGCTAATGATTCGCTACCATCTTCATTAGTAATAATCCGACATGAAACCACTCCATCCAACGGAGCCACCAGAATACCTTCTGTAAGCACCGCTAAACCAGCGCAAATGCCGTGATACATACAAGTAGCCATTCGGCTCGTTCCGAGCGTTAAGGAGTCCTTGAGAGCCTCGGTTTCATAAGTCTTGAGAGTTTCTCTCCAATCAGCCTTACCAACCACTTCAGAATCAAACCCAATAACTTTTCCTGTGCCTTCACAGTTTTCACACGGCACGTCCTTCCATGAAACTTGAGCGTTCTTACCTGACCCTTTACAAGCAGGGCATTTTTGATTCTCACCGTAAATTAAACTTTCAGCCGCTACAATACGAGCAATCTGAATCGCAACCATTTCACGGTTGCCATCATTTTCTTCTGTAAGTTCTCGAATCTGTGCCGCCGTGTTTCGAGGATGTAGAAAATCTAAAAGTTTCTGAGTTCGGTCTGCAAGGTCGGAGGCCAGAGGAATCTCTACGGAAAGTCGTGGGTCTAAACCTTTGGCTTTGGCTTTGGCTACTAATTTATAGGCTTCAGCACACTCCGCTTCTAACCGAGCAATATACCCTTCGTAGTCCATGTGTTCTATAAGAACAAGCACTTACTTAAACTTCACTCTAAGCCAGTGGGAAAGTGTTCAGCCCAAGGACCAGATTCCCAATTACCATATTTCCATGTCGCCAAATGAAACTTTCGATAATCAGTTACAGGACCCATCGCTGTAAATCCACTAATATGAGAAACTTTGGTGGCAAAAACATCAATAGCATAAGGCGTGTAACGGTTTGATACAATGTTTTCCAAAGCCTCAATCAGTTCTCGGTAAGTTTCATATTTCTTCCAACTAACTACGCTACCATTTGGCCTTCTAATTTCTACCTCAAAAGGTCCTTGATATTCATCAGTTTCTACTTCAAAGGTTTCATACTCTGCTGCAAATGTTTCATTGATGATTTCTAAGTAACTTTCACTAACGGGTGGATAAACCATATCTACTCCGGGCTGACGTTCCGAAAGTTCTTCTCCATTTCTAACGATTTTCTCCACTAAAATGTAATAATGGTCGCATTCCGCACCGCACCAATCCACAGGTGCAATCTTGGTCACTCGACCTTCCATATAACAATCATCTCGAATCAAAGTTCCGTCAGGGAGAACAAAATCATAACTACGAACACGGTCACCAACTGATACAGCAAGTTCTGGCTGGCGTTCAGCACCAAAAGTTTCGGAATCGAAAATCTCATGGGCTTCTGGTTCATGTGATGATAATCGGCTGTATCTCCAAAGTGGACCTCCCCAATCACCATTATCTTCAATAGTGCTTCGCCAATGAGAACGCCAATTATTTCGCACCTCATCAACGGCTTCGTCTTCGTCATAGGCTTCTACTGGACCAATACTATAATAATGTAATACTGGAACACTAACTTCGTAGGTTCTTAATTCATCTTCTTCTTCTTCGGCTCGGAGTGTATCATACTCTTTATTGGCCTGATTTTTTGCCTTATCTAAAATCTTGTCCCAATCCCAAGATTCTACTTCATCATCATAAATCCATGTGTTTTTGGGCGCATCTATCTTGGGCATATTGCCACTATAATGCCAAATATCATAGACCGGCATATCATAGACTTCGCTAAAATCTTCAATAGAAAAAATATCTCCGTTTGGGTAAATGTAAGCAGCCTGTTGCCAACCACCTGTTTTTATTCCTTTAGGAATCTTAGGCATAGTGCTTTCAGATTCAAACCATCGAAAACCTCCGGCATTTCTGGGTCCTTCGTATGGAGTTTTTTGTTCAAAGGTTGCAGTTTTTCCGCACTCCACACATTCCATCACGATGAGATTATCCTCGTAGATGTCAAACTTTGCGTTATCAGCGCAGTTGTGTTCGTGTTTCCATTCGTCGTATAATCCATCCCAAAGAACCTGATAGTAGTCGTGCTGAGGATAGTCCACCGAATCTTCTCCCTTCAACAGTCCATTCTCATGTAAAATGTTCCAGTCTATGTCAGGAACCTTACCCACGTCCCCAGAGTGGTCGTTTTCAAAAAATGTCAATCTTGAAAATCCATCAACCTCTTCGTTTTCACTCAAACAGACATCCAACACAACCCCGTTTGGGGCTACCAGTTGTGGCTTGTAAAACTCAACGATTTGGTCCTTGTATGTTGTTCCAAGACCGTAGGCAGCAATAAATCCAGCATTCTTCAATCGTTTCTTAATCAATTCGGTGGGTGCTAAATCGGTTCTGCCCCATCCCCATTCATAATTGTCTTCAGACCTAAAACTTACGGATTCATATTTAGCACGCATACTGGGTTTTAGCCATTCCCCAATGGTTGTTCCACCCAAATACTCAAACGTAAATGGGTTCTTGGTTTTATCAACCCGAATAGTTTCAGGATTAACAATCGGCCTCAATTGCGAAGTAAGAGCCACACTATTTACAATGGTCGTCATCCCAGAACGACCGTAAGTTTCACGATAACGGTTCAATAATTCTGCCGCAGTTACTGGTTCGCCCATCTGAGCCAACAAATCAACAAGACGAGCCAATTTGTATCCACTCATATTTCGCTTAAAGTTTCGAGAAGCCTGTTTGTAACATTCGCCTCCACAAACCAAAGCATCAGCACCTCGTCGTGCCGAGCGTGTATTCTCAGTTGATGCACCGCAAACTAAACAATTCTGAAAAGCCCTCATAATTTCACATCCACCGTGGCTCTACGCCATAATCTTCAGACTCAGCATCTAAATCAACAACGTCGAAATAAGCATTGTAAGGTTTAAATCTCATAAAAACTTCCATGATTCCATCTTGATATTCAGTCTCATAACTCAAAAGGAGTTGAGAATACTTGGCGAGTAGAGCCTCCATGTCATTACTAAAACTATTATAATCAAGAGATGAGTCTTCAGCATTCTTTTCCAACGCTTTGTAACAAGCACACTTAGGTTCTTTGGCTCGACAACTCATTGGCTCAGGTGCTTTCATACAAACACAAGGATTAGATTCATCAGCACCACAGCAGCACGAAGTTTTGCTAAGTTTTTCTTCTGCTTCCAATGCTTCCAATCGAGCCAGTTCTTCTGCATCTTCTTGCATCTGAAGGTATTGTTGTTCTAAATACTGGTCGTATTCTGGAGTGTCATAAATAGCCATTGTTTGTTCATACCATTCTTCAAAAGACATCGGTGGGTAATCTGTTTCAGGGTCTAACTCTTTAACATACTCTTCGTAAGCCTCTTGTGCCATCTCATCTTGATGTGCCAAGTTGTCGTAAGAATCAGATGATTCTGCATTCATTGATGGGTCTGGAACACAATTACTAAGCCAAAATCCACCAGTATCCACAGTTTCACCATACAAGCAACTTTCATAATTGCCAATTTTACATTGGCGACACATCATTTCAAAATCTTCAGCATTCATAGCAGCAGACTTTTTCTTAGCCCAATTTACTCCAGAAGTTCCGCCCCATAGATTCCAAGCAATAGTTCCTGCTGTGGGTCCACCATCTGGCATCTTTTTACTGGGATTATTGTTTTTACGATGACGATTAAACGCTGACATTCGACGAACATCATGTTTTGAAACTTTTCCTGAAGCAATCTTTCTGGCACGTGTTACTCCAGAATCAATACCTTGCGATTTGGCTTCGGCAGGACTCAACCCTCCACGACCGTATTTCTTTCGTTGCTCTAATCCACGCTTGGCTGCGGATATTGCTGAAGCAGGAGGTTTGTAAGATTCGGCACCAAATCCTCGGTCAGTTCCTGAACCAACCACAAACCAACATTGAACCTTTCTTCGACCGCCCGGAACGTGTAAGTTTCGAGAATAAATCAAACCTTTGGATTCCATGTCTCTGAGAGTTTTTGAAACACCTGAACGAGTAATTCCCAGTAATTCACAAATGCCGCCCTCGGTGTTCTCAAACTTTCCATCGTATTTACTGTTTTGTCGATTATTGTTTAACTGTTCTAAGATGAGTTCTTCCTTTTCAGTCTTGCGAGCCACATTTGATTCAGCATTCTTGCTCATGGCTCGGTCTAATTTTTCTAAAATCTCATCTTCAGTAATCAAACCCATTTTGAGAGCCGTCTGCAACTTCAAAAGTTTCTGTTGCTTTTCGCTGTCATCCATCATGTATTGAATTGCCATTACTCGGTCAGTAATCTTGTCAGTCTTGAGTCCTCGTGGTAACACAGAAACGGCTTCAAAACGTCTGGATTCACGAAGTTCTGGATAATTCACACTACCCCAGAATCGTTCATGTGCTAACCGACCTCTTCGGGCGGTCATTAAGTCTCCACGACTGTCTTTTGGAATCCGACTCAAGGGTCCTGAATCCGCACTTTCTCGAATCTCTTCGGTTCGCTGCAACAGATTCTTACGCCAGTTTTGTGTTCGATGCACTCTTTTTGCACCATAAACTTTCTGGTCTCCGAGCCAATACTGAACTCGAATAGCATCCTTTCCACGGTCTCGACTAACAGCCCCAGTAACACTGGAATACACACGGATTTTACCATCGCCAACAGGCGTTTCATACACACGTTCCTTCACAGGTCTGCGGCCAAAACTACCTCGTTGGTCCACACTTAATTCTGTAAATCCCAATGCAGACATAAAATCAGACATCTCTGATTCTGTAATAGCCACATATCGACTCATGCGTATTGTTTGGTGGTTCGACTACTTAAAGCCTCACTTTGAATCGCAGCACTCTTCAATCAACCTACGGTTGAGGGGGGACAACCTTTCCCCGAATCCGTTACACAGATTCTCCCCTATCCGGAGGGTGTGTAGCCTAACGGCTACTCAACAAGTGTTACCAACGTTTTAACGGGCGTTCACTCTTTCATTTCTGAGAGTCGGTCGCTTAAAAGCAACAATGCCGAAGCCCAAAGGCCGACAAAAATACCGAGGTTCTCATCGTGAGCAAAGTAAATAGCAATACTTCCCAAAATAGAAGTGAGACTTGCACCAAATCCAATCTTTTTCCAATCCATTATTTCACCTCCCGTTTCAATTTCCGTTTAGAATATCCGACAAATGCTTGTTGTCGAGACCCTTTGTGAGTCGGTCAATCAACTGCAACTTGTTTCCAGACACAGGCAACCCTGCTGACTTGAGTAGTTCTTTGAGTTCTGCAACCTTGAGACCAGAAAGGCGGTCTTGCAGGTCATCCACAGCATCGGCTACATCGGCAACCACGTCGTCGGCCACTTCTTCAAGTGCTTCCGAAACGCTTTCTCCTTCTTCCAGAGCCTCCATGACTTCTTCCGAAGCCTCTTCGACAACATCTTCCACCGAACTTAGAACATCGGAGACCACTTCATCGAGTTCAATGTCCTTTCCTGTCAAGTCCTCGACAACATCTTCGAGTTTGTCTGCAATTTTGGCAACTGCGTTACCACGGTTCTTGAGCCACCAGCCACCAATTGCTGTAATAGCCAATCCTCCGAGTCCAATTAAAATCTGTGTTTGTTCATCCATTTTGTATCACCTGTTGTGTAACTACTCTATTCCGTAGCACCCATATAAACAATTACTTCATAAATCCAAAGATGTGAGCGATAACATCCACAGTCCAACCGTTTCCGATGGCTCGACGACGTTGAGTTTCAGCAATACCTTCCGTATATCCATCTGGCAAGGTTTGAAGTCGTTCACATTCCAGATTAGTGAAATCTCTCCAATCATCTTTGACTGGACTTCCGTAAGCATCTGGATACCTACCATGTGGCAAACGACTAACTACTGCATCCTTTGAAACTGTGGTCAAGCAAGGAACTTTCGTAGAATCCTTTCGCACTTGTAGGCATTGAGTAATTGGCACAGACTTGTCATAATCTTTACGAACTCCGTCGGCATTCAATCTTCGGCCAACTACATTGGCTGCATTTGGATAATCATCCGATTCCAGAATGTCTGAAAGTTTGATACCACGGTCTGCTGGAAGCACTACGTCGGGAATGTTAGTCCAGTAATATCGCTTTCGATTTTGAGCCGATACCAGATTGGAGTTGATAAACACAGGCTCCACACCCAATGCTGCCGAGATAGCATCTCGCACATCATCACTCATTACCACATTTTCTAACAACCAATACTTAGGTTTGTAATGATTTACAATATCCAAAAACTCAAAGAACAATTTACTGCGTGGGTCATCAAAGTTTAATTGCCGACCTGCGGTTGAAAATCCTTGACACGGGCTTCCTCCAATAATCAAATCTAAGTTTTCAAGGTCCCAATCACGCCATTTGGTAATATCACCCAGTTGCACGGTGTCAGGCCAATTCTTTTGAGTAACTTTAATTGGATTCTTGTCAATTTCAGAGGCATAATACTGGTCGTGTTCAATACCTGCTCGTTCCAAAGCAACTTGTCCACAAGAAATACCGTCAAACAATCCGAGAACATTACGAAGTTTCATTCGGAGTCCTCCATGTTCCTAAAAATGTGGGAGATAACATCTACTGTCCATCCATTTCCGAGAGTTTTGTATCGTTGAGTATTGGATATGCCGTTGGTGTAATCGTCAGGTAATGTTTGAAGTCTTTCGCATTCCAATACCGTTAGTTTTCGTGAGTGCGTGTTGTCTATGCTGTCCCATTCATGTCGGTCATAACTTTGGCGACCACCTACTCGAAGGCACTTACTTTTAGGTCTAACCGTAATGCCCGCTTCCGCAGGGATTTCCAAAATAGACTCCAAATTGATACTTTGGTCTGCGGGAAGTTCTACATTAGGAATGTTAGTCCAGTAAAGCCTACGTCTGTTTTGTGCCGAAACTAAATTGGAGTTTATCATAATTGGTTCCACACCAAGTTCTTTCGATATAGCATCTTGAATATCTTGCCTCATTTTTACATTTTCCAATAGGAAATACTTCGGTTTAAAGTGTTGAACAATGGCTAAGAACTCAAAAAACAAACTGCTTCTGGAGTCATCAAAGTTTAATTGCTTACCTGCTAAAGAAAATCCTTGACACGGGCTTCCACCCATTACCAAATCTAAGTTCTCAATGTCCCACGATTTCCAATCAGTTACAGAACCCATTTGAACGGTATCAGGAAATTGCTTTTGTGTTACCTGCATAGCATACTTGTCTATTTCAGAAGCATGATATTTTTCGTATTCAATACCTGCACGCTGCAAAGCAACTTGCCCGCAAGAAATACCGTCGAACAATCCGAGAACATTACGAAGCCTCATGTTTTTGATTACACTCAAGCACCTATTTAAACCTGAGCCTTTAAGTAACAGAAACATTGTATTTCTAATATGGACTCCGAGTTGTATGATAACTTGGACACCTTTTTTGAAGAAGTTTTTTCAACTGCTCCTCCTGCTTTGTCTCCAGAATACCCGTTTGCTGAAATGAAAGTTTGGACACAACTTGACAAAGAATATCCCGGTGCGGTGGACCTTCAAAATCGAGAGTTTGATGAAAGAGGAGCCGTCGGATATACATGGTGGCACTCAGACCCTGACGCTAAAAGTTATTATGAATGGCTTGACGACGCTCGTGAGGGAAAAGTCATGGACCCACGCCAACGGGAAAAAGAAATCAGAGAAGAATTGTATTCCATTCCAGATTACTGGAAAGTTATTGATGTCAATTGGAATGTTTCGGTTCTTAACCCTGCGATAAATTATCGGATTGAATCTGCATCTAATGAAAAGAGTCTTTCTCCAGACGACTGGTTCGATTACATTCGGGGCAAGGCTACACTTTCATTAAGTATGTCTGCTAAATCCAATCGGCCTTCGTTCATTTTCACCAACGGTGATGTTTTCTTGCTGATACAAAATCAAGATGTGTATGTTTTAGACAAACCTCAAATCCAAGAATCTCTCAAGTATTTTGTCAAGGACCGACTTTTAGTTACCACTTTTGCTGTGCCAGTCCTCAATTGGACTTTCAACTTCCCCTCTAAACTACTTCGTCGTTAAGGTTGTGTTTCACAGCAATTATTTCTGGTCGCACAGGATAACTGACGATTTCATCTTTATTGAGAAACATTACTTGAAAGTTTCCAGAACTGTCATCGGTAGGCAACTCTGTGCGGAACACATACTCAGGAGGTCGAAACACTAAATTGTCATCCACACCTGAACTAACATCACTTGTAATTTTGACTTCATAGCGTTCCAAAATCTGTTCCAATCTGCTCACGGGCATTCCCGTGGCTCCTGCACGACCTGTGCTGGCTGCGTGGGTTGAAACTTTGGCGTTACCCAGAAACTTTCCAGCCAATGTTGGGTCTGAAATTACTAACGCTTCCAATTGTTTGCGAACTTCTTGCATAACTTTCGGTTTCCAAAACTCTGATGCTTGATTAGCGGGCAACGTGCTTCTCCAAGTTTCAAAATCCACTTGCCACCAAATATCCATGTAATCTTCTTCACCTTCTTCAACGCTGGCTGCGGGTCCTTTCTGCACGTTTCTTCCGAGAGTTTTACCCTCGAATCCTGTGATACCGCCGTAATACACCAATGAATAGTTTTCAATCTTCACAAAGTTGGGAATCCAAGCCCCACCGTCTTTTACAATAATTGGTTGTTCAGCACCTGTGGAATCAGGCAAAGTCTGACCACTCATCGTTTTGACTGTTGTTTCTAAGGATTTAGCGGCGGCTGTGGCGGAGTTACCTGCTAACATTTGATTCAAAAACTCGAACCTTTTCTGGGCAGCCGTTTTGTTTATTCGGAATCGACCTCTTTTGATACTCCACTTAATACCCTTCAAAGCCAAATAAGTTTTGAGTGTTTTCGGAGTCGTGCGAGCCAATCGAGTAGCCGCCGTCATAGATACATCACGAGTCAGCAACAATTGAAGTGCTGTTAAAGCCCGTTGTGTTGTTGCCACATCCATGTTTCATCATACCCCAATCAACTACTTAAGGCTGCTCATCGTCGCCTATCATTTCAACCCATCCAGACCATTTGCCTTTGAACTTATTTCCATTCGGATTGATGTATTTAAGATTGACTAATGTTTCCCATTCTTTTTCGTTAAACGGTATAACGTCCAGCATATCTTTCAGTGACTCATAAATGCCGCTATTGGCGTTATCCTTTAATCGGTCAGCCACCATAGCAATTCTTTCGGTAGCCCCTTTAGCAAAGTGCCTCCAACCAGCATCGTGTTTCAGCGTGTCCATACTTGTTTCAAACAGTTTTTCAGCGTGCCATAAACTTGTAACTGAAACTTCTCGTTCACCGTTTAACCGAGCAATACCTTTGCACAGATTGACAAACTCTTGGAACTTTCGGAAATCACGGGTAGCACGTCCACCACCCAAGAAAGCACCCTTGAATATATCGCTTTTCTTGAGTTTATCCATGCTCTTGCGAATCTCACTTCTGAGACTTTCGTAGTTGGGGTCCATAGCCGAGACATACCTTAGATATTCACGGAAGAAGTTTCGCCACATTTCCAGATTATTATTGAAGTCTTTCTTCTTATAGACTCCATTCATAGAATCCATGATTTTGTCTTCAATCAAGTGGTCTGTGTTTTCTCCTTGTGTCAGAGACATTTTAGCGAAAATCAAAGTCAATCGGCTCATCAATTGATAAGTGTATTCACCAAAAGCAGACAACATACCTAACTGGTCATCACCTCGTTTCCAATCCCTCGGCGGATTGCCTAAGAACAAGAAATTAGTTCGAGCAGTTCGTTTGGTATCGACTTGACCTTTCTGCATCGTGAAACTGCCGTTAGCCAAAACATTCATCAGTTCACCGAATACTTCTTGACTCCACGTTTGAAACTCGGAAACGGCTATGCGTTCATTATCCATTTTTGGAATCAAACCTAACTCAATTGAGTTAAGGTCTTCGCCATTCATGGCTCCGAATAACCCCGGGATTGTGCAAAGTTTTCCTGTTGAGGCTACTCCACAAGGAACTAACGGTTCAATGACAGTTTCTAACAAGTGGTCTTTACCTTCACCCATGCTACTAACAATGCCTATGTGCAGCATATCCTGTTTCGTTTGAGGACTAAGGCAGAACAGCATTGTAGCATATTTAATTGGATTATCAGCATACAATTTAGACCACAAAGTATCATCACGAATCATCAATTCCAAAGGTCGGAATCCGGGTCCTGCTTCACTACACAATTGAATGAAAGTTTCAAACTGTTCATCAGTCATTTGACTGTCAGTTCGAGCCTCCGCAGGTCTCACGGTTTTTACCACGAAAACTTTGTCACGCCCGAACATCTCATAATAGCCAGAGACTTCCACTTGTTTGCCGTCACGAACACTTTCAGTCAGCAACATCAACACGTCGCCTAACCAATCTGAACTGCTGGTTTCCCAGCCGATACGGTGCAAGCCCATTAACCGACCCACTTCAGGACCGTTATGTGCTAAACACTCCACAGAATATGTGCCATCACTTAGCGTAAATCGAATTACCGACTCGTCAGGACTGGGTTTCTTAGGATTTAAAGGCCCTTCTTCCATCTTGAGAACAACGCCCGAACCACTCAATAGGTTGGGATTCGCAATTTTAGCAGCGTAAATCTTACCTATGTCAGCACTAACGTTTCGATAGCCCTCGGCGGTTTCAGATACAAACTCCACAATTTCATTCGGAATAGGCAACATTACCGTTGCACCTCCAGAAACTCATGTTTCAAACTATGTCTCATCACTCTCATAAACTCTTGCACCTTCTGACCCTACTCCGAAAAGTTAGAGCCAAATACTACCCGAAAAGGGGGTGTTCCGCCGAGTTCAAAGAGCAAACGCTCACGCCGACAACCGATGTGAGTTAGTCGTCAGTTGGTTGAACCCAATTATCTTGCGACCCATGACGCATCCACCTCGATACTGCCGAAGCAATACCCAAGAGACACCGTAGCCGCAAGTTTTACGAATCGAAGCCGAAGCACGACTCACCGACGGCGCAGCGAGGAACCTTGAAGGGACCTAATGCTACGCACGCCGTAGTGGAACGGGACAAGTCTGAGAATCAGGACAAGCCTGAATCAGTTCACTCTTCAGTAGCCACTGGAGCCACGTATGGCTCAGTTGTGGTCTGGTCTTCAGGGACCGCAGGGAGAGATTCACGAAGCGCAGTTGCGTCAGCGTCACGAATGATACCGTGGAAACTCTTGAAGGTTCGACCTTCGTGCTTCTTGGAATCGTTCATCTTACGAAGGAAATCCAACTTGACTGGAAGGTGGTATGTGCTACCATCGTCGTCATCGTTCTTGGTCACAAGGTTGTTTTGACCGATAAATCGTTCAAAGTCTTGCTTCTCGTATCCGTTCACATAGAACTTGACACGGCGACCGGCTTCTGATTCTCCTTCGTTACCCGGGGCAACAAGGCGGAGGCAGATTGATTCAGAACCAAGTGGGCTGGTAGTCTCGTTAAAGGAGACCAGCGTGTAGCCTTGATAAACCTTACCCATTTCGGGCTTGATTACCTCATAGACTGTGCGAGGACCACGGGATGCGGCACGCTCGGCTTTTCGTTCTTCGTTCATTGTTTCAAGTTCATTCAAAAATTGTTCTACGTCACTCATATTTTTCACCATTTTGTTTTCAGTTTTTTTTGGCCCACAGTTTTGTTCTTGGGCATTCTTAGTATGCGTTATCACCCATATAAAGGTTCACTTGGAACCTTCACATATCGGATTTCGTTACACCTCGAATGCTGTTCCCGCTTTCTGTGGACATAAACATCCATAGGCGAATCACCCATATAAACTTAGACTTTGTATCCTCGGAAATCAATTCGAGCCAACCGAGTTTTGCCATCTTCACCCAGATAGATTTTGGAAAAATCTTCCAGCCACGCATTCAGGAGATTTAGATTATCCTGTAAAGAGTCATCTATTATCAAGTCGGGACTATACTGTAATGGTTGAAGCCATCGAACTGCTGGCGAATTAAACTGAACGTGCCTCGGAATAATTGCTACAAACTGTAAGGCTCTAAATTGGTCCGTGACACCTATAACCCAATAAGCCGATGCGGGCCAATCCCATTCTGAGGTTGAAACCCATTCAGTAACTTCCTTTACACGATTGCTCGGACCTTCAGTTTTAAAAGCCATGATAACATACTCCTCCCCTGTGATTAGCGAGGATTCTTTGTGCCATTGATTGATGCAGCCCTTAATGGCTTTCCCCAACATTGTTCGACGGTTGCCATCAATATCTGGATTAAAACTAATTTGTCTCACTTCTGGGAATCGAAACCCTCGTTCTGAAACATTCTCATCCATAATGGTAACAGTCATTGTTGAGAAATCAAGACCCGTCTTGCTGCTCTGGTTTATCCAGTTCAACAATTTTTGTGTGTCGGTCATTAGGAATGCCTCAGTAAGTAATTGTAATTTGGTCACCCGAAACTTCAACAGCAAATACCTTGCCTAATGCTTTAGAGAGTTTCTTATCAGATGATTTCAATACTACTTCGGTTACACTTTCCGACACAACTGAAACTTTGGAACTCTCATTAGCCAACAAAACCAGATTTGGTAGTGTGGCTGCTAACTTCTGACCCAAAACTTTCATGCGCTCAACTTTCTTCCAACCCCGCTTAGGGCTTTCCATTTTCATTAGTTCTCCAGTATCTGGTCGAACATATAATTCACCACGTCCTTTGATTAACACTTCACGACCCAAATACTCTCGTAGGGTTTCACTGTCAATTAGTCCCAAGTCCAATTCTGCAATTTCTCCCATCATTTCAAAGTCTTGTGCTAATGCTAACTGTGCTGCGGCTACCGCAGGGTCTGGTTGAAACATTTCAAGGTTTTCTTTACGAAGATACAAAGTCCAATGATATTGTGCTGCCGCAATACTTGAAGCAGCCATAAACTCTGGCACTAAATCTTTCGAGGATACCACTACAAAAGTTTCTGGGTCAGGATTTTGAACCCAATCCACAAGATTAACTTCCATACCGATTCCCAAAATTGGTGGTGCGTAGCCGTATTGAATCTGAGTTATTACATACTCAGTCATTTTACCGTTGTATTCTTTCTTATCGAACAACGTCATTTGACCATTAAAGTTCACAATCTTAGTAGGTTCACCCAACTTTCGTTCATACT
>MDTC01166358.1_pt1 | contig 17725 bp, 10 predicted proteins | sample 811181 | NCBI WGS metagenome assembly MDTC01 (sample SAMN05326644, study PRJNA326480) | marine metagenome | isolation source: seawater | place: Pacific Ocean: North | collected 2011 | reverse complement strand
GGGCGTGTAGCTTAGTTTGGCTGGAGCACCCGGCTGATAACCGGGAGGCCACAGGTTCAAATCCTGTCATGCCCACCATAACAACTCAAATCAAGCGGTAGCGTCATGAAGGAGGCTCAGTTCGGCTTCCTGTACATGCCAGTGCTAAGCGGCTCCTCAGGCCGTGATTTAGCGGCCTCTTTGGCCGAGATTCTGGGAATGAGTTATGTCGCAATTGAAAGTAGAAAATTTCCTGATGGAGAAGGGTATGTTAGAGTTCCTAGCGAGTCGTTTGATGAAATCAGATCAGAGCCGGCAATCCTAGTATCCAATACATTCCCGGATTCAGGAATAATGAGGACCATACTGATGTTAGAAGCAATAAATGACATTCGAAGGGGGGATTTAGAGAATTACAAAGGAGAGGGAGATCAACATCTCAATCATGTGGGGCCTGGGGTTTTCTTAGCAATTCCTTACTATGGTTATGCCAGACAAGACAAGCGTTTCTCTCCAGGAGAAACAATCTCTGCAAGAGTGATATCTGAGGTCCTTGGGAAGATTTGTGATGGTATGGTGATTCTTGACCTCCACGAGCCAAAGGTATTGGAGGATTGTGATTTTCCCGTAAAATTCGTCAGTTCCATGCCAGAAATTGCTGAGCGACTCAAAGAGGAAGTTGATCCTGATTTCATTCTAAGTCCGGACAAGGGCGCAATAGATAGAGCTAGTGAAGTAGCATCAATCGGAGGCTGGGAATTCAGTTATCTGGAGAAGACTAGGATTGATGCTCATACAATAGAGCATCAGGCAAAGGATCTCGACGTTGAAGGCAAAGTAGTGGCCATAGTAGATGATATGATTAGTACTGGGGGAACAATATGCAGAGCCAGTGATGCTTTGAGAAGGCAAGGGGCTAAGTCGGTTCATGCGGCTTGTACTCATGGACTGTTCACAGGTGGGGCCCTTTCCAAACTGGCGAGTCACGTAGATGGCGTCTACACTACAGACTCTCTGAGGAACCCTCGATCTGTCGTAAGTTCGGCTCCTGCTCTGGCGCGTGGACTAAGAGAATTGATCTATTGAATGCTCCCTAGGAGAGGCGTTTGCAATACGTTGCGTTTATATCAGCCATGTCGTGCGCCGGCTTACCCAGCACGAGGAGATGCATCCAATGAGTGTTCACATAGCGTTTGAGACCCCGAAAGACATACAAGAACAAGTTTACGAACTTGTGAAAGCGATTGGCAAGGACGGAAGAGGCAAGATCAAGAAAGGTGCCAATGAAGTTACCAAGGCCGCCGAGAGAGGTGTTGCTACAATGATTGTGATGGCTGAGAATGTTAATCCTGGCGAGCTGTTGGCTCATGTACCTATGATATGCAAGGAAAAGGGCATTCCGTTCATCTACGTTGAGGACCAGGGATATCTTGCTGACTCGGCTGGTATGACTGCTGGAACTAGGACTGCTGCTGTGGCGGTTCTGGAAGTAGGAAAAGAAGCTCAAGACATATTCAATGAAGTCAAGGGTCACTTCGAGACCCTATCGAAGTAAATTGGAGGCTGGAAGTTTGGCTCAAGAATCATGGCCCGCAGAAGTGGTTGAGATTGTCGGAAGAACTGGCATGAGCGGAGAGGCCATACAAGTTAAGGTAAGAGTTGACGATTCAAACAACCCAAGAGATATTGGAAGAATAATCTCCAGAAATGTTCTAGGGCCAGTTCGTGTGGGCGACATACTGATGCTCAGAGATACCGGAAGAGAGGCTCGTCGCCTAGGGAACCGATGAGGTGTGATTATGCCAGAGACCAGAGTTTGTAGCTTCACTAGCGAGGAAATCGAGCCTGGTACTGGTCTGATGTACATCAAGAGAGACGGTTCGGTGATGTGGTTCAAGGACAGTAAAGCCAGAAAGAATGCTCTGAAGCTGAAGAGAAACCCAAGAAGACTCAAGTGGACCCAGAGATACGTGAAGGGCGGAATTAAGTAATCCTATTATCATGGATGCTGATTTGTCTATATCAGATCTATTGTTCTGTATCGATAATGTAAATTAAATAAGTTAGGCTTAGTGATTCAATACTCATCCGTCTAAACGTAAAATTTTAGATAGTTTGGACTGGAAACCTCTAAGAGATTATTTTCATAATTTCTGCCAATCATGTCTCTGGGCATCCACTGCACATATTGCTGCCATATGTACAACGTCTCTTACACTGTCTCCACGTTGCAATACATGAGCAGGTTTGGACAATCCCTCTAGAATCGGGCCAGTCATCTCTGCTCCTGCTATTCTTTGGAGAAGTTTGTATGCTATGTTTGCAGACGCTAAGTTAGGGCATATTAGGATATTAGCGGGACCATCGAATGACATGAATGGATACTCCTTCTGAATCTCGGGAACCAAGGCTGTATCGGCCTGCATTGGCCCGTCAATGATGAGGTCTGGATCGAGCTCACGAGCAATTGAGATGGCTTCCTCGACCCTATCAGTTCTCATTTCTGATGAGGTTCCGAAATTAGAGAATGAAAGCATTGCAACTCTTGGCTTGACACCGAATCTCCTAGCAACCTTGGCAGTCTGTATCGCTATCTCGGCTAGAGTTCGAGAATCAGGATAGATGTTTATGGTTGCGTCGCCGATGAACATCAAGTCGCCATTCACAGTCATCATGTACATCCCTACTATTCTGTGGGAGTCCTTCTCTGGGCCGATTATCTGTAGACAGGGTTTCACAATATCCGGGTAGTGATGAGAAACCCCCCCAAGATAGCCATCTGAATCGCCCATGTGGACCATCATGGGTGCGAAGTAAGTAGAATTCTTCATGAGACGCGTGGCGTCCTCCAAAGTGACTCCTTTCCTCCCCCTGATATTGTGAAGCTCTTGTGCATAACTTCCCCTCCTTCGTGGGTCGTATCTCACATCTATTTCCTCGCAAACGAAATTCAGTCCGAGCTCCTCTTTGACAGCCCCTATTCTGTCTAAATTTCCAAGCAATATTGGTTCACAAATTCCTTCAGAAATGCACTGAGAGGCGGCTTTGATGACCGTGGGATCTTCTCCCTCGCAAAACACAATTCTCTTTTTATCCCTCTTTGCCTGATTAATCACCCTTCTCATTATTGATCTAGTGAGTCCAAGTCTGGCTTCGAGTTCTTCTCTGTACTTTTCATAGCTGAAGTCCTTGGGCGATATTCCTGCTACCCCTTCCTCAACAGCGGCGGCCGCTACTGCGCTAGCTTCCCATATCAGTACTCTAGCATCAAATGGCTTTGGAATTATATATTCAGGTCCGAATTGTATCTGTTCTCCATCATATGCAGAGAGGACATCATCAGGGACAGTTTCCCGGGCGAGTTCGGCGATTGCCTTTGTAGCCGCCATCTTCATACCCTCTGTGATTCGTGTAGCCCTTACATCTAGAGCGCCTCTAAATATGTAGGGAAATCCTAGAACATTGTTAATCTGATTTGGGTAATCTGACCTACCTGTAGCTATAATTGCATCATCCCTAACTGACATAACGTCCTCTGGTAGAATCTCTGGATCTGGGTTGGCTAGAGCGAAAATAAGTGGCCTTTCTGCCATTGACTTGACCATTTCTGGAGATACTAGTCCCCCTTTGGACAAGCCTAAGAAAACATCACATCCGATCATTGCATCAGAAATACTTCCTTCTGGCAAATTTCTAACAAATTCGGCTTTGTATTCATTTAGGTCTCCAGAATCTAGTCTGGCTTTGGTTAGGATGCCTTTTGAGTCGACCATAACAATGTTGGCTTTATGCACTCCCAGTCTGACATAGTGCCTAGCGCATGATATCGCAGAAGCCCCAGCTCCAGAAATCACTATTCTTACTTCTGAGATTACCTTATCTACTAATTCAAGACCATTTAGCAGTGCGGCTCCAGAAATTATTGCTGTTCCATGCTGATCGTCGTGCATAACAGGAATATTCAGCTCTTCCACTAACCTCTTCTCAATCTCAAAACACTCAGGTGCTTTGATATCTTCCAGATTGATTCCTCCGAAAGTGGGTGCGATAGCCTTGACAGTGTCTACAAATCCTTCAATATCAGTCTTATCCACCTCGATATCAAAGACATCAATATCTGCGAAGGCCTTGAACAATAGTCCCTTTCCTTCCATAACCGGCTTACTAGCAAGGGACCCTATATCACCGAGACCGAGGACGGCAGTTCCATTACTTACTACCGCTACAAGATTTCCCTTTGCGGTGTATCTGTAAGCACTGTCTGGATCGCTCTCTATCTCTAGGCAAGGAAATGCTACTCCGGGCGAGTATGCCAGAGATAATTCGTGGGAAGTTCCATGTGGTTTTGTAGGCACCACGGTTAGCTTTCCGGGAGGATTGGCGGCATGATAGTCCAATGCTTCCTTGCGGAGCCTGTCATCTGACATACCAACAACCCGTAATCCCGTCCTACCCACCCCTCTTTGATGCTATCCTAATCTGCTCAATTTTATTATCAGCCGATTAGTAAGCGTTTATTCAGATGTTCCCAAGAGATTGTTTACTGTTTTTCCACCTACGGTGGATGTAAGCATGTATTGCTCAACGACCCACACCATTCAATATAGTGATAGAAAGCCGAACCTCCGTGCATACACTAGGTTCTGACTCTGGGACAGCTCCCAAGAGGAGTGCTCTATTGCTTGTAGGACTGATGATTATGCTACCATGGTCTTCATTTGGAGATTATGAATTAGTCGACTCAGATGAGTCCTCATATACGACCCCAAGGGCATGGGGGTCTTCTGGTTACAATGATACTGGATGGGTTGATGTTGTCGCGTCAGGTGCAGATCCATTGAATCAGACTTATGCATATGGTGACTTGTTTCTGGATTTCGCCCCGGGAGCAGAGATATCTAATCTGACTTTTGAGATAGCTGTCGACGGAGCAGAAGGATACTGTGTTGAAGAGCCTCAGCTAACTCTAATCAACAGTCAGACACCGATTCTAGACTGGAGGGAGAACGATTGGCTTGGATGCCAGTACGACTTCAACGATAACCCACCGAATCTGGTCGATGGAGAGCTTTCTACGTCCTTGGAACCGAATTCTGTCAGTGATGCCTCCTGGGTTCTTCCGGCAGGAATTTCTATCTCTGATTTGGTAATAGAAGCATTGACTCCTTCCGACCCAAGAATATCATTCTCTCCGACTGAGGTAGTTGTACACGGTAGCGCTGTGAATCCAATTGATGGTAGGCTCTACGTACTTCTTGGGGACGACTTGATACATCTTGATAGTAGTGCTTCTGAGGCTTGTCAGTGGAGATGTCCGGGAATTGTTCACATAGACGAGCTTGTCTATGGCAGAAGCATTTCAATTGATTCATCTGAGAACACACTCATCGTTGGAACTGCAAACGGGACGGTAATGACCCAATCGTTGGTAGATTCATCTGATGGAACTGTGCTACAACCCGACCCAACCGAAGTTTTGGAAGTCTCAGCTATCGCTACAGGCACCGATGGTGTAATCTGGGCAGTAACTGGCTGTGATCTGAAGTTCTTGCCCCCTGGAGACGGAAGTGGAATTCCAACCAACTGGGAGGGGTATCAATTCTGTTCTTCTTCCTCTGATAAGGCTACAGACATATTGGTTAACTCTGGTAATGTGATGATTTCTACTGGAGCGAACGGCGTTTACGTTATCGATTACAATCTCAGTAGTAACCAGTCGCTAGTAGGAATTCAAGGTATTACCAGGTGGGATAGTGGTAACTTCCTTGCAAGCAACAGAATCACAGATTTGCAGATGATGGGTAATCAGCTACTAATCTCTACAGAGAATGCAGGCATTAGCAGAAGAGACCTAGCAACATCGACGTGGCTTTCAAGATGGTCTACTGGGAACACGCTTGCATCCAATAATGTCCTTGGAACATCGGTTTCTGATGGGTGGTTACATGTTATCGCGGGCAACACCCTTCAGTCATATGAGATTTCTTCAGGGGTATTCAGAGCTCAAGAAACTATGTCTGGGCTCGGGTTACTAGACAATGCGGTTTCGATATCATCATGGCCTTCGGGTATTGGATTCAGGGGGCCAACTGATGGTATGTCGATCATCATTGACTCGACGGGAGTGATGGCTATGCAACATGAAGACGCTTCACTAGGCATAGAGTACCTAGTCAGCAGTCCAGTTAGCGACCCTATGAGACTGGCGGTTAGTATCGAGGACAGCGAAGGAGGTCAGATATGGGTGGCAGGAGATACAACCATTGACAGGTTCAATAACTCTGGAAGAAGGTGGTCCAGCCCTATCGATGTGACTGATTACGCTGGCCAGCAGATGCAGACAGTAACTTCAATTGTCCAAGACAATAGTGGATGGGTATGGGTTGGGACTTCAAATTCTGGCATACTTAGATTCAGAAACGATAACGGGGCATACATAGGAAGTGTTGGGGGTCTTGGTTCGGACAGTATTACCTCAATGTCCTATGATGAATATACAGAAACACTCGTAGTCGGCCATCCGGGGAATGGAATATCTCTAGTCAATACCTCCACTATCAGTTTAATTGATACATTTGACACTAGTGATGGTTTGGATTCGGACCTGGTAGTAGATGTTGCCACCAGATATGGAATAGCGTACATTGCCACTCCCGATAGTGGACTAATGAGGTTGGATTTGGCGGAATTACAAATCCTTGGTTCTTGGCAGTCTCTGGGAGCGGATAACCTAGAAGAAGCCCCCATTGCCATAGATGGAGATACTGTTTATCTGGGTCTTACTGGATTCGGGATAATGGTCTTGGACAGGATTAATGGCGACATTAGAAACCTCATAACAGTCGGTAACAGTGGCCTACCAGACAATGATGTCCTCTCACTATACATCTATGGAGGGGATTTGGTTGTTGGTTCCAGAGTAGCAAATACAGGTGCCCAGTCAAATGGAGGGATTGCCATATGGGATGGATCATCATGGGATCAGCTTGAGACAAATATTCCTGGCTGGAACAACGATCCATGGGAATTCAATGACATCACAAGTGATGGGGCGGACATATATGCCGCTACAAATAGAGGAGCCTGCGCATGGGGAGACACGGGCCAAGGAACACTGGATTTACTTGATTGTCTTACCACTGGTGGTGGATCTGAGATGCCATCCAGACAGGTAAATTCAGTCGATCTAATTGGCAATGACTCAGACGGTTACCCGATACTTTACGCTGGGACAGATGGGGGTGCTGTGGTAGTTGATACCAGCGAACTTGGTGGAGTAGACGGATTCGAAATCATTGATGTTTGGACTGCTGGTGATGACACCCAGCGTGCAAGAACAGTGAAAATAGGCGAGATACTCTACATTGGATTCGAAAATACTGGAATCGCCAGATACGACTTAGCCAATGGAGAGTGGCTTACCACTTGGGATAGTACGCAGGGTTACATCGATGATGATGATGTCACTACCCTGATTCCCGGAAGAGAAAGCGGGACGATTTGGGCAGGCGGAGACTTCGGACTTACTCTAATTGATGTAGTTAATGACACGGTTCTAATTGACTGGGATAGGGGCGTCAATACTAACGGACCTTCAGTTCCATCGAGAAGTCCAGCTGAAATGATCATCATAGGAGACGTTCTCCACTACTCCACTGAAAGGAGCAATCAATGGTGGAATTCGAATGATGAGATTTACAGAGTTGCACTCAACAACAATACATCGTTGACGACTCTAGATGCTGGTAATCAAATTGGTTCCAGCGCAAGAGTATACGGGATGGGAGTGGTAGGAGATGAGCTCTGGATTGGAGTCAGGCCAACTCAGTCATGGAACGATGGAGAGGGCACTATTGTCAGATGGAACACAGTAAATGAGACCTGGCAGGACGACCTAGAGACAATAGGAAATGTACAGAGGGTGAATGCGCGTCTTCTAGGAGGCTGTTTTCCACTGAATTCTTCATCCTGTGAGATGTGGGTAGCCTATGGAGATAATATTCTGAGGAGGTTCCAATACTCCACAATGACGCTCTTGGATGAGTGGTCTGACTTCCCCGGTCCAGTGAGAGGAATGGAAGAGTTTCAAGGAGAATACCTGTTTGCGACGATGGAAGGGATATACAGATGGAATCCAATCAATGAGACATTCGAAAATGCATGGACAGAGAACGATGGGCTTCCTAACAATATAGAAGACGAGTTCTACTCTATGGAGATAGTAGGGGATGATCTATGGGTGACTTCGCATCGTCAAGGAAGCTTTAATTCCAATGCCCAGATACTTACCAAGAATGGAACGAGTGGGAACTGGACCACTTGGGACCTTGGCTCAGGCGATATTCCAGGAGGATATGGAGCCGATATTCTCGTATGTGATGAGATAATTCACTTCGCGATAGGCAGGCTTACCTGGTTCGGTAATCAAGGCGGAGTAGCTAGATTTGACTTGGCCGATCATGATAACGATGGCATCACCGGTGAGTGGATCGATGCCTTGACAGAAGGAGGAATTGATGGACTGTCCGACAATGACCCTCGAGCACTCGCTTGTGATGATGCCAACAGGATACTATACATAGGATTCGATACTACTGGAGTTGGCCTCGACAGATTCAACTACAACACAGAGAGCTTCTTACCTACACTGACTTCATCAGACGGAATATCTGAAGATCTGATATTCCCGGGGGGTATGCTTCACGATGGCAATGTTCTCCTTTCTGCGCATCAGTACGACAACTCTGGCGGAATCTCGAGAATTGTTACATCAGGGACCTCTGTATCCAGCGGACAGGTACTAAGCCCAGGAATGGATGGATGCTCTATTGTCAGAGTACCTGCTAACACTCCTACATATGCTATTGGAAGATCTGGGCAGACTACTGGCCTGAACCGAGTAGACAAGTTAGATAGTACTGGGCTAATATCTTCCGGATTCGATGAGCTTGCTGGACTATCTAGCGGAAGAGTTGTTGAGTTTGCTTCTAACTCAACTCACGTTTGGGTAGCATCAACATTCGATAGTAACTCATTCTTCGCCACATCCATACTCCAGGGAGAGATTTTACTCAATGGGTCTGTAAGGTGGGAGTATGGATACAATCTTCTCGATGACGACATAATCAACAGCATGCATCTCGATGGCGATACGATGTGGGTAACCACTGCTGGCAGGGGACTGTATTCAATCGACCTATTACAGAGATCTTACTCCTCCGCCCCTCCAGCTCTTCATGGACAGATGGATGGGATGATTCTTGATGATGATGACGGTATGCTATATGTCGGACTAATGGGCAACGAAGGGTCGGCGGCGGGCTTCCAAGCGTTTGACACTACAACAGGTAACTGGGGAGATGGGAGCCTTCTGGCCGGACTTCCAAATGACATAGTGAAGGACTTCGTTGGAATAGGAGATAAGATTCTGACAGCAACATGGGGGGGAATAGCAGTATTCAATACCACACTAGACGAGTGGGAAGATCCAATCACAACGTTTGATGGACTACCTGGTTCGATATACGATCACCTCCTAATAGTGAACCATCCAACACAAGGAGAAACAATTCTGGCAGGAGGGCCGAGTGGGGTGACAGTACTAGATTCGAACTTGGCAGTTGGTGTGACTCGAGGAGTCTCAGATGGCCTAGCAGGAAACAGTGTTTCTGGACTCATATATGCAGATAGTATCAGTAGACAGGTAACAGACGAAAATGGAGTAATGGTCACCGAGTATCATGACGAATCGGTATTCATATCCCATAACGGACAAGGTGCCACTAGACCAGGGGTTGTTGCTTGGGATATATCTACAGATATGGCAAATGGAACTTATCAGATCGATAAGATTCCAAGTAATGATGTCCGCTCAATAGCAGCGGATGACTGGGGGGTCCACATAGCGACCGATATATCCCCGATGGTTCACTGGAACTCTTCCTCACTAGACATGGAGGTCGGCGCGCCTGCCAATTCATTGATGTCATGGCCTCCAAGTGAACTAGTTTCCCATGGCGGTAATCTAGTCATGATTAGCCCAGGGGGAATAGATGTGATGAGTAGTGCAGGAGATCATCTAGTAAAATCACAGTCGGGTCTATTCTCCGATCCTAGGGGTGCCCATGTTAGCGATGATGGACTATATCTCGTATCTGATGAAGGGCTACATCACTTCACACCAGTAGATGGTCTTGTAGAGTCAGACACAAGTGGACAAAGAAATGCAAGACCCTTGAATATCATCATCGGAGACAGGACATGGGAGGAAGTTAATGAAACAGCTAGGCCTGGCATGAGTACCGTTCTAGTTGACGACGATTTGCCCATTGACATCCCAATTATATCTGGATCTGTCCTCCCGGGTAGGCTCCCGATGAATCCTCTAGCAATGACCATGTCGTCACCAGAAGCTGGAGCTTGGGTGTGGGCAAAATCGTCAATTCTCAACTATTCCGGAAGCTGGGACATGCAGATGTTGAACCCGGGTATACAATCGTCCTTCCAGTCAGCAATCTCTCAGGTCGGACCTGGTTATTCTTCCGCTGAGGCGCATATCCAGTTACAATCACCTAGTGATGGGAAGATTAAGGTGAGGATAACTTACGATTGGGAGAGAATCGAAGTCCCCACCAATATTGTCAGTATCACCGACAGGCCCAATGATGGCGGGGGAGTTCTAGAAGTATCGTGGCTACCAGCTGAAGATGCCGCATGGAACGGATACAGGATTTTCGTCTGGGACGCCACTGGACGAGAGAGCTGGAACCCAAGTGAGGACGAATTAGATGACTTCTCAAGCTACATCAATATCCCTTTCTGGTCACAGACTTCGGTAATGGTAACTGAGGCAGATAACGATGGAGTGACTGAAGCGTTATCTGATGACAGAGTATACAGGGCGGCCATAGCAATAGAATACCTAGATGGGACGTTAGGAGACGCGATAGCATGGCCAGGTAGCGTTACCCCTACTGATGAAATGCCTAATCCTCCAGAGTGGTTAGTTGCAGAGGCAATATCTGGGGGCACAGCAGGAAGTCTTGTCTTAGAGTGGTCGATGTGTGAGGAGCTTGATCCAGGAACTACAAGAATTTGGGCGGCTGAACAGGAAATCAGCAGCGCCATTGCTCTCACTGGAGAAATAGACATACCGTTCTCATCAGGTAATTCTACTGTCATGGAACTGACACCTCAGAGAGTGTATTGGTTCGCCGCGGCATGTGTTGATGCATCAGGACAATTTGATCCAACCAATGTCACTATATTCGGACCAATCACTACCGCTGGAGGACTCAACGACGGCATTGCCCCCTCGATGATATTAGGGACTACGGCCGAGGACGTTCCTGGCGATGAAGGAGGTAGGATTGAGGTAACTTGGGAGATAAATGAGGAGGAGGACTGTTCTTTCTATACCGTTTACGCCCTTCCCGCATCAGGCTGGCAACCCCCGAGTACAGTGGACGGATGGCCAGTTGCTGAATTTATTCCAGATTGTAGTACCAGTCAGGTAGTTATTGACTCACTGGGTTCGTCCCCTCTACAAGACGGAGTCACATATTGGATTGGGGTGGTTGCATCTGACGATTGGGGGAACTCAAATGTGAATGCGGTGCTGGTTGTCGAAGCTACTCCAGAGGCAGATCAAGAGGGTACCGCCAATGCACCGGAAAGAGTGGAGGGCTTGATTGCATGGGACCACCCAGAAGACGATGGGACCAAGATCGATATAGTATGGAATAGATCTACGGCTCCGGACTTCGGTTACTACACCGTGTGGGTATCTGATTACCCATTGAATGATTTAAGCGAATTGAGTCAGATATGCTCTGACGACCCTGCTTCATGCAACCTAATCGTTGTCGATCAAAGGCAAATTGGTGGAGTACTTCAGCTACAGATGACTATTGAAGAAGCCATGTATGGAAATTCCGTGGACTCACTAGAAATATCTTCAATAATACCCGATATCCCACTGTATGTCGCAGTCACCGTTCACGACGTCAAAGGGAATGTCTTCCTGACCGGTCTTGATCAATACATCTCAATAGTCACTCCTGTGGACAATAGAGGAGATATCACTCCCCCTGACAGGCTGATTGCCCCTGTACTGGAAGAAAGACCAGGGGATGGCGGAGATGGGATGTTTGTCACATTCCAGGAGAGTGTTGCTTCGGACTTGTATGAATACCTAATTTTCGCTGATGTGGTTCCTTTCTCTGATGCGAGTAAAATGGACCCAGTAGTTGTAGTTGAGAGGAGTTCTCAACTTCCAATCACAATCGAGGGGCTGTCTGATGGAAGGAGTCTAGCTCCATCCATAATGACATGGGTAGCAGTAGTTCCCGTGGACTCCTCAGGAAATGCTTGGCTAACCAATCTCAGGACCTCATCAATAGCCCTGATAGACGAGAACAGTCTTGACCCTGGATTGCATCTTCCAGAGGTTACCGGAGTGAGGGGATACTGGGACAGCTCTGGTTCACAGATCGACATTACTTGGGATCTCAGCCAAGATCCGCAAGTGGAGTCATATCGGGTATTCGTAAGTCTTGATCCATTTGAGGATGTCAGGAACGCTACCCAAGTGAGTTCAATGATAGATGGAGATTCCCAAGAGGTTATCGGCAATCTTCTGATACTGAATGAATTGGATGGTGCCCCCCTAGACAATACCCTGTCTTACTGGATTGTAGTGGTGGCATTCGATGGTGAGGTCAACAGATTGGCAGTAGATCCTTTGCAGATTCTACCGTGGTCAGAGAGTTCTTTCGGTTCCTCTGAAGACGAGGAAGGGGAAGAAGGGGCATCCTGGATTGATCAACTAATGAATGGAGATATGAATACCCTGATAGCTCTTCTATCAGCTCTGATGATTCTAGCGGGAGCTGTACTATTCATCAGACCCAGAAAGGATTCGGCCCCCCAGCCTTGGGAGATGGGCGCCATAGAAGTAGAGCTTGAGGAACAGATGATGAGAGAGTCGTCGGGATTAACTAAAGAGGAAGAGTTCGGACTAGATGAATTGGAGATTTCCTCCGACTCTTTTGGAGGAGAACCTGATTCACCCTCAATAAGTTATGATGGAATGGGAGAGGATGCCACGGTACAACCCATAGGAGGAGAATATACAGGGACGGTGATGCAGACTCCGGCGGATGTATCAGATGAACTTCTAGGAGCAGAGAATGACGATGATTTGGATATTGATGATCTTGATGATTTGGCCGATAACTTGGATTTCGAAGATCTGGATGATCTCGCTGAAGGGCTTGACGATGATGATGACTTGGACCCCTCCTTTATCGATGAAATAATATGACCCATAGAAGAGCTTGAATCTGCCGCCCAGTCTCGAATGCCATGATTGGCTCCGATGGTCCAGACTCTTCTGTTTGGTCAGCAATCGGTTGGGATGGAGGAAATTACCTGATTTCCTCAGAACTTCACTTTGAGAGGATGATTAGGCATGCAGAAAGGCTAGGTCTGAAATGTCCTGATGATCTATCAGACAGAGTATTCTCAGAGTTAGAGGGAATTGCCCCTCCGGAAGAACGGAATGAAAGTGGTGATCAGGATCCCTATCTGCTGATAGTGAAGCTGTCTTCGAGTGGGAATATCGTTTTGGAAGGAGCAGTGAATAGGTCTTGGCCAGAAAGGCCACTATCTGCTGTCTCTCTAAGTGCCCCTGTATGGGACGAGGGGATTAGAGGAACAAAACACGGTGACTATCAGCCTTATCGTGATGCTAGAGAGGTAGCCATCAGCAATGGTGCTGATATTGGCCTTCTCTTTGAGGATGGGAATTTGATTGATGGAGATAGATGCGCCCCTTTGCTTCTGGATAGTGATGGAGTGGCTTACCATCCGAGGCATAGTGATGGAGCGTTAGACTCGATCTCCCTGCAGGTCATCAAACCGTTCTTAGAGAATTCTGGGATACCTGTCAGGGGAGCCAAGATAACTCTGGGAATGATTATGAGATGTTCCGAGATGATTGTCTGTGGCAGTGGAATGGGAATAAAATCACTAGGGACCATAGATAGTAGGAAGATAGGAAATGCGAAAGGACGGCTATTCTCTTTAGCTTTGGAGGGATGGTCGAGAAGATTGAAATCCTCTAAACCAACAGAAGAGGGAGAAATATGATTGCTTCTAGGTGGAAATCACTCGGATTTTCAGATAGTGAAGATTTACTCATAGACCTGCTCATTAACCTCAGGGAAGACAGTGTTTCTATTGATGATGAGTTACTACTGCAATCCGGAGGACCTGTTACTGATCTCTCTAAGCGCTCTTTACTACCCTCTCTGGATAGTATCAGAATTTTGATGATTGAACCGGAAGGAGAATTAGTAGAGGAAGTACCTTCAGCCCTGAATGGAGAGGTATCATTGGGGTCTCCGTCTCCATTGAATCTGATTATTCAGAAAAGAGAGGGTAGCAAGTGGAATACCCATGAGGAGATATGTTGCTCTAGCCTAAGGGAGGCTTTGAATCGTATTAGTGAGTTTGAGATTACTGTGGATTGCAATACAGATACGGCACTTCATCCAGGGGGTTTCACTGGAATACTTGGATACGATCTCTCGAGATGGTCCGTACCCATAAGACTCTCAAATACCCCTGTACCTGGTACTGTCTTGGGCGTCCTTTGGAGAGCGGATGCATGGATTATTCATGACAGAAATAGTGGCGAAGTTGGTGTCGTGGGCTTGGAAGGCCACCCATGGCTGAACCTAGAGTTACCAGAGACAGATGGTTTCGTTATCCCAGAGATCCCGAAAATAGATTCAATACCTCATAGTGAGAGTGATTTGGACCATGCAAGAAAGGTATCTAGAGTAAGGGAGAGTATCACTGGCGGAAATCTTTACCAAGTTAATTATGGGAGAAAATGGAAGGGGGAAATGCCAGGTCATCCATGGGACTCTTTTCTCCTTCTGTCTCGCTCTAATCCTGCTCCCTTCTCATCTTGGATGATGATATCTGATCTGGGGTGGTCAGTGGCTTCTTCTAGTCCGGAAAGACTAGTTCAGCTAGAACGGGGGCAGGTTAGAACTAGGCCGATAAAGGGAACTAGAAAGAGAGGTTGGAGTGACGAAGAAGATCTGAGGCTCAGGGAACAGATGGTTTCCAGTGAGAAAGAGATTTCAGAACATCTGATGCTAGTTGACTTGGAAAGGCATGATCTGAGTAAGGTGTGCAAACCTGGAACTGTTCATTGGTCTGGTTGGAGGATAGAGGCACTCTCTAATGTTCAACACCTTGTTAGTGGAGTAGAGGGAGAGTTAGCATCTGGCTTCACTACCTCCGAGGTTACTTCTCTGATGTTCCCAGGTGGATCAGTAACTGGTTGTCCAAAAACAGTCACTCTGGCTGCAATAGATGAGCTTGAAGGAAGTCCAAGAGGAGCTTGGACTGGCTCGATTGGTCATATTCACAAAGGGCATGGAATAGCCGACTGGAATATTCTCATTAGAACCTTGGAGGCTCACTCTGGTCCTGACAACTGGTATGCAACCGTACAGGCAGGAGGAGGGATAGTAATTGGTTCGTCTCCAGCCGAGGAGGTTGAGGAGGCACGATGGAAGGCCGCCGCAGTTACCGAGTCAGCATGGGGCTTCAGGACTGGTTTCTCTAACAGGGATCTGCCAGAAAGAGGGATGGAAATCTACCCAGTCCCGAGTCAAGGGGGAATAATTGACCACCTTAGACCTGGTATTTGGTCAAAAAGAGAGGAGGTTGGTTCTATACTGAATTATCCATGTAAAAATATAGGTGGCTGTACTCTAATAATTGATAACTTGGATTCTTTCACTAGAAATATTGCAGAAGTAATGTCTTCTTTGGGTTCAGATGCGATAATAGCAGAAGGTAGGAAGATTACCAGAGGGTCTGTTTCCGATGTTGTTGATGAGTTACTGTACAATACCAGCCCCGATAGGATAATTCTGGGGCCTGGGCCTTCAAGGCCTGAGTCATATCCAATAACGATGGAGCTGGCTAGGAGGAGCATCGCGGGAAAGCTAGTGATTGACGACAAGCACATACCGATACTAGGATTATGTCTTGGCCATCAAGCTCTTGGGTTGGCTGCTGAATGGGAATTGGTCGAGTCCCCCCGAGGTCCTGTCCATGGAACTCCGAGTGTCATCATAAGTGACGGCACTGGTATTTTCTGTGAAATGCCTAAAAAATCTATTATGATGAGATATAACAGTTTGATTCTCTTGCCCAAAGATGGTGACTTGTTTCCAAATTCTTGGGATCACACAGGAGAGCTTGTAATGGGCTTAACTCACCGAACGTTGCCAATTGATGGCGTTCAATTCCATCCAGAATCTGTTGGCAGTCCCAGTGGTCGTAATTTGCTGTCTGAATTCCTGAAAAGAAAGCCTGTAATATCCAATCATCAAATCGAGAGGCAGGTTAGACAACCGTAGTGTTGAAGGACATAGGCCCACTGGAAATAGCGAGACACATGCCGACATGCAGGAAATGCAATCAGACTTACCACCAGTCACATTTCGTTAGTGGTAATGGCCCTCGCTACCTGATTTGTGGTCGATGTGCAGTTGAGTCGGGCTTAGTAGCTATTGATGAGGCTCCAGAATTCTACAGTGACGAGCTTGCTAGGGCCAGATTGGTCCTATACAGCAAGAGATATCGCCCACTTGCATTCACTAGTGCTGGATGGATCTTATTTCTCACATTAGGAAGGGGAATAGAACTGTGGTCAGGGGTATTCTTTGGTACTCTTCTTGTCGCTACACTGGCAACACCGTTGCTTCATTTCCTCGGCTCAGCTAGATTTAAAGCAGAATTATCTGGATTGACTCCGTGAATCTATCACGGGAACCATTGAAATATCATTCATGACTCTGAGAATGTAGAGGGAACAGTGGGTTCCCTATGAAAGCCCGTGAGACCGGATGACGATAATGGAGGAACGAGATCAAAAATACGATAATTACTGGAGTAGTAAAATGGCGCTTAGTAAAGCGTTTTTCAGTAATATTGATACTAATTGTTCTTGTTCAAGTAGAATTTCCGGACCTCCCGGAAGAAGCTTAGCGAACAACACCCTAGCGCTAGCTATTTCTGGAAAGAGAGAACAGCGGGTTCTCTGAACTGAATTAGGAGATATGAAGAAAATGCAGAAGACAAAGAACGCGAGCATGCTAATTGCACTGCTCCTCGTAACGATGGCGGGCTCCGTTGGCGTAAGTGCCGACGGATCTAATCCCCTGGACCCCTCAGATGGTGGTGCAGACTGGGATAATGATGGGCTTACCAACGCTGAGGAGCAAGCTGCAGGAACTGATATGAATAACCCCGATACGGACAACGATGGTCTACCGGATGGGTGGGAAGTGACCTATGGTCTCAATCCCAACTCAGCTGGAGATGCCAACGCTGACCCTGATGGGGATGGACTGACAAATAGCCAAGAATACGCTTCGGGTACTAACCCGAACTCAGCGGATACTGATGGTGACGGAGTGGCGGACGGATCTGATCCGTTCCCCAACGACCCCAACGACGGCTCGTCATCTGATTCGGATGGTGATGGAATACCTGACGCCTACGATCCAGATTACGAAGGCGGCGAAGGAGACGGTCAATCCGATGCTGAACCTGGAACGGGTGGCGAAGGCGAAGGCCAAGGTCAGGGCCAGGGTCAAGGCCAAGGTCAGGGCCAGGGTCAAGGCCAAGGTCAGGGCCAGGGTCAAGGCCAAGG
>MDTC01096345.1_pt1 | contig 17725 bp, 11 predicted proteins | sample 811181 | NCBI WGS metagenome assembly MDTC01 (sample SAMN05326644, study PRJNA326480) | marine metagenome | isolation source: seawater | place: Pacific Ocean: North | collected 2011 | reverse complement strand
GATGTTTTTCGCGTACCTGCCGTTCACGAGGTGGTTCGTCCAATCGTGGCAACCATACCCCTGCAACTTTTCGCCTATCACTTTGCCCGCATTCGCTCTCTCGACGTCGATAAGCCTCGCAACCTCGCCAAGTCTGTAACGGTGGAGTGAGTTGGGCGATTGTTACAGGTATGCGTGACTACTTTGGTGCCCTTCTTTCTTTCAGTCTGCTTTGCTTGGGTTGCGAAACCCCTAACAATTCGGGTGAGGTACAGTTAGCCGACTTCAAGAGCGACGGTTGCAGCCTTTTCGTCGACGGAACCTTCAAGGATAGGGAACTGTGGAAAGACTGCTGCCTTGAGCATGACGTCGCCTACTGGCAGGGCGGTACTGCCGCTGAACGTAAAGCCGCGGATATTAAGTTTCGGCATTGCATTTTAAAAAAAACTGGGGACGAGGCTTTGTCCAGAGCCATGTACGAGGCTGTACGGGCAGGAGGAGGTCCCTATTTCCCGACTTGGTATCGTTGGGGTTATGGCTGGCCTTTGGGGCGGGGTTACAAGGCATTATCGAAGGCGGAAATGACTGCTGTTAAGAGGAAACTGGAAGAATTTCGCGCTAGAAAAGTCAATTCGGTTGATTGAATTCGTTCTGGCGGACGAATTTGCCGATGAGTTAACGGAATTCGTTCAGCAACCTTCTCAAGGCATTTCGATCCTTGCGTGCTTTGTCTTCCCTCTTTTTTAGTTTGGCGATGCCTTCGACTCCTTCTTTTCTCGTAACTTTTCCATTATTGTCGGAATCAAATAAAGGAAAGAGTGAGGGCTTGGTAAATTCGTCTCTGGTAAGATACCCATCCTTGTTTTTATCCAGACGGGTAAAGAGGTCAGCCTTGTTTTCTTCGTTTCCACTTTCGGTAGTGTCTAATTCGAATTCGCATTCAAGGTAGCCGATCAGCATTTCCTCTTCTGATTGGTCGCCCCAGCGTACTCTAGCGTCTGGGTTCGGGTTTGCGGAGTTTGCCTCGCTATTATCAAATACACCCGTTACCCGGACCTTGCTTCCAGCTGGAATAAGCAGGGGGTCCTTAAGTTCGTAGCGCAGTTGCCAATTGAAGTCGTAGCGCGGTACTTCTAGAAGAGTTTCCCTTTGACCGTTCCGGCTGATTAGTTCGTACTTAATTGCTTTCCCACGCAAGTGCATGTGTGGCATGAATGCCCGTACGATGGTTCCTTCTGGAATTGACCGGGAAGCAATTTCAGTGTGATTAGCCTCGTTGGGTGGAATATTGATTCGATGGTTGGCAACTGGAATGGTCCGAACGACCTTAACTGGTGGTTCCTTGGCAAAGTTTAGCCCTATCCTCGTTCGATCTGTTGTGGCTTTACCCGTCGGTGTATAATGCAACTGAAAGAATAGAGTTGCACCAGCTGATAGTTTCTTCGCCACCCCCTCAGGGAATTTGACAAAGGTGTTGCCCGGTACATACGCGGCGAGAGCCCCGGCTTGTTCTCTTTTTAGTCCATCTTTCCCAGAGGCAAAAACGAGAACGTGATGGACCACCCCAGGCGCTGTTGGCCTTACTTCGGTTGCCTGTATCCATCGGTCCTCGGGGAAATTCGTCTTCACCCGGAGGTTTACGTAAGGCATCAGCCCAGTCGCCTTAACCTGAACTTCTCTCGGGATGGAAAAGATTGCGTCCGGCTTGCCGATAGCCCACTCGCTTTTGCGAAGAATGGTCAAGGGAGCATCCGCGGGGTTTCCTTCCGGTTTGCCGTTTTTAATCCAAGCCAAAAGATCGGCTTTGTCCGAGATGGAAAGGGAACGGTCGTTGGCCCAGGGCGAAGAATGCCCCGGGGCTGGGTCGGAAGCAAACCAAGGCGGCATAATTCCTTCCGAGACCACCTTTCTGATCATCCCAGCGTTTTCTTTCGCCTCGTCGTAATGTTCCAATCCAAAGGGTCCGACTCCTCCCTCCCTGTGACATTCCACGCAGTTGGCTTCCAGAATTCGGGAAATCCGATTGTGGTAAGTCCAAACTTGTTCCGAGTCTTCCACTGAGGAAACTTCCAATTCGCATCCCGGAGCCCATAAGGCCGGTGATTCGATGGTTTCTCCCGAGAGGTGAGTGTCTAAGGCTTCCCGGAGGTATTCTCTCTTGGGCTCGTCCAGTTGATAACCAATGCCGTATTGGTCGCTGACGGGGCCGCGGTAGACGATGGTGCGCGCTGCATCTAAAACGAAAGTATCCGTAGTTGTAAGAGCTCCCAAGTTACGGGTCAGAGATTCTTCCTTGTCCAAAACCAAAGGTCCTTTGAATCCGTGTTCTCGAGCCATTTCAGCTATGTCTTCTTCGGCTCCCTTGATGGCGATTGGATCCACGTAGAGAAAGGCAACTTCTTGCCGGCCATACTCTTTTTCAATTGCCGCCAAGGTCGAGGCGAAACGCTTGCTTAGAGGACAGGAGGCGCCGGTGAATGCAATCACTAGAGCTTTTTCATTCTTAAAATCAGAGAGCTTTACTTTTTTTCCTTCAAGCGTGGTGAAGGCAAGGTCCGGAACCCAACGGCCTACGCCATGAACATGGGCATCGATGGTTTTGGGTCCTTGACGGATGGGAGCCGATGGAGCTCCTGCCAGAAACGAAACAAGAGCAAGTTGGGAAATGCTCAAAATTGTTCTCACGAAAGCAACTTTTGGGACAGTTTGGTCAGCGGTCGAAACTTCGTTCACTTGATTCCTCTAAAGCTTATTCCGTGAGTAATTTATATGGATTGGGCTTACTTGGCTTTTTGGTACACTTTCAAGTAATCTACCAACATTTTGGCTGGAAATTTGGTCTGCGCATCGGGATTACCGGGCCAACGCCCGCCCACAGCCAAGTTCAGCACGATGTGGAAGCGCTGATCAAATGGGGCGGGGAAGGGGGCTTTTTCGGAGGACCATTTTTCCTGAGTTTGCCAGGGTTTCCCGTCGATTTCCCAAGTGATCTTTCCTTTTTCCCATAAAATGGAAAAGACATGGAAGTCGTCGGCAAAGGTTCCGGATGGAAGTTTGTATTCCTTTCCCATATGTTTATTTCTAGGCCATCCTCCCCCGTAGTGGAGAGTTCCATGATAAGTCGATGGTTTGTGACCGACCAATTCCATAATGTCAATTTCCCCGCTCGATGCCCATCCTCCGTATTTTTCGTCAGTCGGGAGCATCCAAATGGCAGGCCAGATTCCTTGGCCGATTGGAAGTTTGGCTCTCACGTCGACTCGACAATAGGTCCAGTCCCCCCTGAGCTTGCTTCTTATTCGACCGGATGAGTAAGTACGTGTGGTGCCGGACATGTTGGGGTTGTCCTTGTGTGCTTCGATCACGAGTTTGCCGTCTTCCACCCTTATGTTCTTTTTGTTCCATAGGTAGGCTTGCATTTCGTTGTTTCCTCCTCCCAGAGCGTTTTCCTCAACGCCCCACTTCGAGTAATCGAGAGAATTACCGTTGAACTCATCGACCCAGACGAGTTTCATCTTGCCGGCCCGTTGGCCGTAAATAATGGAAGAAAGCATGAAGTAGATAATGATGCGAAAGATAGGTGAAAAGGTCGGCTTGTTCATGGTTTATAATCGTTTCAGGTAGGCAACTTTACCAATCGTCAGTTCGGAAAGGCGAGGCCGGAAAACCTTCTCGGTTGTAGAGGTTTGCTCCCAAGGGGTTTGCCGAGTAGGCGTATCGCACAGCCACCGGCACCGGGATGTCCGGATGGGAAACAACGACCGTATCACCATCGATCGTGGCGTTTCCCCAAACCCATACCTTGTCCTTCCCGGCAATGGCAAAACGTTCAAGCTTTGCATCGATTACGATTTCCTCGGTGGGCTCAAGGCCATTCTTTTTCCCAATGATGAGTCCCTTTCCTATATTTACAAAATGAATCCGAGCCTTACCGTTTTCCACCGTCACCTTTTCGTAGAGCGGTCCGCTAGGTACGATTTTCAGACCATAGGTTTTGGCGAGCGCCCATTGGGCAAGCCGCTTACCGACGTCCTGTTTGTTCTTCGGGTGAATGTCGCTTGTTTCTCCAATGTCTATGATAACCGCCATCCCCGAGTTCGGTATGTCGAGTGCTTTTCTTTCGGCATCGCGGATTTTGGCATAACCGTCTCCACCCTTGGGTTCGTTCTTATCGTTCGTGAAGTTTGCTAATTGGACCCAATAGAACGGGAAGTCTCCCTGTCCCCATACTTTTCGCCAACCTTTTACCAAGCCATGTTTCTTGTGATAATAGGTTTCTCCTTCTCCTCCGTTGGACTCTCCTTGGTACCAAATCGCTCCACGGATTGCATATGGGACTAGGGGATGGATCATTCCCCTGTGTAGTCGAGTCGGGTCCTGGTGGCTGGTGCCTAGGCCCACATAGGTCGAGGCAGGTTGCTTGGGAGGGAATTTTCCCGATTTTACGGCAGTTTCGGCTTCTTTTGCCCACTTTTGGATACGATCGATGGCGGCAAGGTGCCTAGTTTTTCCTTTATTCGTTGCAGGGTCCACAGAGTTGATGTGGTTAAGCACACCTTTGGCGAAATCTTGTTTTTCAATAATGCGAAAGCCTTCGGTCGGAATCCAGGGCTCGATGCGAGTTCCGCCCCACGAAGAGTTGATCAAGCCGATCGGAACTCCGAGTTTTTCGTTTAAGGCGCGACCAAAGAAGTAGCCTACTGCAGTGAAGTTTCCGGCACTAGCGGGCGAGCATACCTCCCAATTTGAATCAAAGGTGGTTTCATGAGAGTCCGAGGGGATCTTCGGCACCTTGATGTGGCGAATGTGTGGATAGTTGGCGGATTCCTTTTCTTCGGTGGGATTCAATGCACCGTTGACTGTCCATTCCATGTTCGACTGCCCGCTGCATATCCAGACTTCGCCTACTAGTACGTCCTTGAATGATAGGGTGCCACCTTTTCCCCCCGCTACCTTCAACACCCTTCCCTTGGCGTTTGCATTAAGGGGATCCAAGTCTGTTCGCCAGTATCCATGCTTTTCAGCTTTCGTTTTCTTTTCTTGGCCCGCAAAGGTGATCGTCACTTCTTCGCTGGGATCGGCCCAACCCCAAACGGGAAGTGATAGATCCCGCTGGAGCACCATATGATCTCCGAATACCGCTGACAGTTCGATCTCGGCTTGTAGTAATCCCGTAGGCAAAACGAAGCTTAGGAGTGTCAGTGATTGAAGAAAAGTGAATCGAGCAAGGTTCATGGATTGATTTTTTTGAGTGGGAGCTGGGGCTATTTGTGCAATATTAAATCGGTCAAACTTTCTCGAGGATATTGCCCTTTAGACCGTCGGTTTGAAGGGCAACGCATAAACAACACAGGAGTAGGCGCAGGTTCAGTCCGGTAATCATCCCCTCTATGGTTCCGTTTGCCGGATCTTTGGGCAAGTTTGGAAACCATGGAAACGTACTTTTGGCTAGGAAACATTTTCTTTGCGGAGTATCTTATTAAATGGATAGCCTTGAAGAATTTTTCTCCTTTCCTAACCCTGTTTTAGCTGGTCTCGTCAGGAGATGAGATCATATTTGTTTATACCATGCTGAACATTTTCGACGAGAGCAATTCTCTGAGCCGAAGAAAGCTCCTCGGCATAGGAAGTCTGGGTTTAGGTGGTTTGTCCTTGGCTTCTGTTCTTGGAGCTAAGCTGGGGGCTGCTAGTTCCGAAGGCAAACGGAATCCGCTTACCGGGAAATCCGTCATCTTTCTTTTTCAGCAAGGAGGTCCAAGTCAGTTCGAGACCTTTGATCCAAAGCCCGATGCCCCCGAGGGCATTCGTACGCTTACCGATGTCATTCCAACCTCTATCCCCGGTATTCATTTTGGTTCATCCATGGAGCAACTGTCGAAGTTGGCTCATAAATTAGTGACGGTTCGTTCCTTTCGTACAAATAATAGTGGTCACAATATTCGCCCTGTCGTGGGTCCTGAATCGTTGAATGCTAACATCGGTGTTCACTTTGCCCGAGTGGCAGGAGCGGCTCGTCCGGGTACGGGTATACCGACCAACGCCATTCTCTACCCTGCGACCGTGAATCCGGGAGTGCCGGGTCCTTCCGCCCGAGGGGATCTGACTGCGACAGGTCCGCATCCATCAAGTTTTGCTCCCTTCGTTCCCGGCGGGAAGGGTAACCTTCAGGAAGACATGAAGCTAAGTCTTCCTCGTGAGCGTTTCTTGAATGGTCGAAAGTCTCTTCTTACCAAACTCGATCAATTGAAGAGACAGGTGGACGACGATGTGAACTTGAGGGTAACCGACGACCTGCACGCTCAAGCCTATGAGGTTCTTCTCGGAGGTGGGGTGTCCAAAGCTTTAGACCTTTCGCAAGAGGATTCTCGGGTCGTTGCCGCTTACGATACATCCCATTTCCATGGCGGCAAAAGATGGAACAAAGTCTCTCGTGGACGATCCGGTTACTACAACGCCCAAGCCGTTTCCATCGGAAAGCTGCTTCTCATGGCTCGCAGGTTGTGTGAGGCTGGTTGCGGATTCGTTACCATCCATGCGGGTTATGCCGGAGTTTGGGATATGCACGCTGATGGAAACAACTTAAACATGCGCGATGGCATGGAAGCTGTGGGCGGAAGTTTTGATCACGCTGTTGCGGCGTTTATTCGGGATCTCGAAGCTCGTGGAATGCAGGACGAGATTATGCTCGTTTGCTGTGGAGAAATGGGTCGCACTCCCAGAATCAACAAAAATGGCGGGCGCGATCATTGGAGCAGGTTGTCGCCGTTGCTTCTTCATGGCGGCGGTATTGGCGAAGGCAAAACCATCGGGGAATCGGATAAGCATGGCGGAGAACCGGCTTCCTCACCTTATGATTCATCCCACCTCGTTTCCTCGATCTTACGAACCGTCTTAGATCCGGGTATACTTCGTCTTGACCCTAGTATCCCCGAAGAGATTAATCGGCTTATCTCGGCTTCACCCATTGATGGGCTTGGGCTAGGTTGAAGCCTTTCGAATGTAAACTGCCAACTGCCATTGCTTTAGTATCTGTTTCTTCCGATGAGAGGTTTGTCCACGCATTTCTTTGTCCACGCATTTGCTTGTTTTTGTTTGCTGGGGAATGGAAATGGCGAAAAGGCTAGCGACCATTGGGCTTTTCAAGCCGTTGCCGATCCCGAACTGCCTCGAGTGATGGATCAAACATGGATTCGAAACGGTATCGACTCCTTCATTTTGGCCAAGCTCGAAAGGAAAGGTATTCCCACTCCCGATAGGGCGATCAAGTCCATTCTCGAACGCAGACTTTCTTTCACCCTGCTAGGTTTACCGCCTTCCATGCTCGACCCCAAAGACAGTTTACTCGAACAGCTTGAGGAATTATTGGCGTCTCCTCATTACGGAGAACGGTGGGGGCGTCATTGGCTTGATGTCGTGAGGTATGCTGATTCCAATGGATTGGACGAAAACGCCGCTCATGCCAATGCTTGGCGTTATCGTGATTACGTGGTCAGGTCCTTTAACGAGGACAAGCCTTTCGATCGCTTCATCACCGAGCAAGTGGCTGGCGACCTAATCCCCTGGAATGATGATTTTTCGGTGCGGAGAAGCAATCTTGTGGCTACAGGTTTTCTTTCCCTTGGGCCCAAGTTATTGGCTGAACCTGATCCAGTTAAGTTGGAAATGGACATGATAGATGAACAAATCGACGTTATTGGCCGAGCTTTCCTTGGGCTGACTCTCGGATGCGCTCGTTGTCATGATCATTTTTTCGATCCTGTTTCCACTGAGGAGTATTATGCGTTGGCAGGCATTTTCAAAAGTACGCGAACCATGGAGTCATTCAAACGACCTGCCAAATGGGTCGAAAACCTCCTTGCCAATTCCGAGGAACAACAGCTATCTAAAAAGCATCAGGATTTGGTCGAAGCTCAGAATGCAGTTGTCGTTGCTTATCGCGAGCGGGCGAACCAAGAGCTTTTGGCTTCCGGGAAATTCAACAAGCTGCCGAAAAAACCCGAGGCGCACTATCCGGAGCCAACTCGCAAGATACTGGAGAATCTGGAGAAAACGCTTAAGCACTTCAATGGATCCTCGCCACAGTTGGATTTTGCGATGGGAGTACAAGAAGGCAATGTTACCGAACTGCATGTTTTCGTAGGTGGCGATCCTGAGACCCGCGGCGAAATTCAACCCCGTGGTTTCCCTGCAATGTTTGCTGCCTACGAAGCGACGAATTTCCATTCCGGCGGAAGCGGTAGGCTCGAGCTTGCCGCTTGGTTGAATTCTTCAAGAAATCCGTTGACTGCCAGAGTCATCGTTAACCGTGTTTGGCGCTGGCACTTTGGCAGGGGTATTGTCGAAACGACGGATAACTTCGGGCTGCTTGGAGGCAAGCCCACGCATCCGGAGATGTTGGACTGGTTGGCATCTAGGTTTATAGAGGAGGGGTGGTCGATCAAGGCCTTGCACCGCCTAATCTTGAGTTCGGAGACTTGGCGAATGTCTTCTGGACCTCATTCCATAGCTTCAGAAAAAGATCCGGACAATAGGCTTTTTTCCCGTTCACCGGTTCGGAGGTTGGAGGCCGAGCTCATAAGAGACTCTCTGCTTCATCTGAGCGGAGAGCTTGACCTCGCACTCGGTGGGAGCACTTGGTCGCACGAGAACCGCAAACTCGTGTTCAACCACACTTCCGAGGACAATACTAACTATGTCACCAACCGCCGATCGATATACTTACCTGTCATCCGTAACAATGTGTACGACTTGTTTCAACTTTTCGATTTCCCCAATCCCAACTCAATGTGCGGAGACAGAACCCCAACCACTACTCCTCAACAAGCTCTTTACCTGATGAATAGTCCATTGGTCCGGCAAGCTGCCCTCGGCTTTTCTCAGAAGGGCTTCGGTTCCGATCCAAAGGTTCGTATTCAACTTCTGTATAATTCTGCCTTTCATCGGGATGCTGAACCTCATGAGATTCGCCAGTCGCTTCGCTTCTTGGAATCTTTTTCTTCGAAGTCGGAACCTTCGGACAAATGGCATGCCTTTGCTCAATCGCTCATCTGTTCCAATGAATTCCTCTATCTCGAATGAGTACTAATTCGGATTCACGATTATTGTCTCGTCGCGAAAGTCTTCGTAATGGGGCTCTCGGGTTCGGTTATCTTGCTCTTTCGTCCATTCTCGGAAATGCAACTTTGGCAGAATCCTTTGTTGCCGCTCGCAAACCTCTTTATCGTCAAAGGGCAAAAAGAGTTATTTTCCTCTTTATGAAAGGAGGGCCATCGCAAGTGGACACCTTCGAGCGCAAGCCATTGTTGAACCGCGACCACGGCAAGCCTCTTCCTTTTGCCAAGCCCAAGGTCACTTTTGCCAAAACGGGCAATTTGCTTGGATCTCCTTGGGAGTTCAAGCCATATGGCGCGTGTGGTCACCAAGTCAGTGAGTTGTTTCCAAACGTCGCTCGTCACGTCGACGACATTTGCTTTATCCACTCCTTGCATGGAACGAATCCGGCTCATGGCGGAGCCGTTCTCAAGCTCCATACCGGAAGCGACAACTTTGTCCGCCCGTCCATGGGTTCTTGGATTTCTTATGGCTTGGGTACCGAGAATAACAACCTGCCTTCTTTTATCACCATCTGCCCGACTCTAGCTCATGGGGGCGTCCAAAATTGGAGTTCCGGTTTTCTTCCGACCCACCACCAAGGAAGCTCAATCGGCAATGCCAGCATAGCTTCCGGTGACGCCCGTGTCCGCCATATCGCGAACGCCAAGTGGACCGCTAATCAACAGCGACGCCAAATAGATCTCATTCGAGAGCTTAACGGTCGTCGACGGATGAACTTCAGTAGTCATCCTGAGCTCGATGATCGAATAAATTCCTTCGAACTTGCTTTTCGTATGCAGAACGCGATGCCCGAGGCACAGGATGTTTCAAGCGAATCCAAGGCAACTCAAAACCTTTACGGACTGGATAATCCCGTTACCGAGGACTTCGGACGTCAGTGCCTCATGGCTCGGAGGTTTGCCGAACGTGGCGTGCGCTTTGTACAAGTTACCCACAGCGACAATAAAGTTCAATGGGATCAACATGGAAAACTGCGTAATGGGCATCAAGAAAAAGCCAGTGAGGTAGATTTGCCGATCGCCGGATTACTAACGGATTTAAAGTCGAGAGGACTACTCGAGGACACCCTCGTGATTTGGGGTGGCGAGTTTGGTCGTACACCCACCGTGCAGGGGCACAAAATGGATGGGCGAGATCACAACCCTCACGGTTTCACCGTTTGGTTGGCAGGGGGCGGTGTCAAGGGAGGTTTCCGTTACGGAGCTACGGACCAGTACGGATACTATGCTAAGGAAAAACCTGTTCACCTTCACGACTTTCATGCGACGCTAATGGCTCTTCTTGGTCTTGATCACGAACAGCTTACTTATCGGCATGCCGGCCGAGACTTTCGCTTGACCGACGTCTACGGTAAAGTCATCACCGATATTTTTGCATAAACATGTCGATTCTTTATGCTCATCATTCCTCGAAGAAAACTTTTTTGAAATTCCCATGAGATTTCCCTTTTTGATCCTTCCGCTGATATCCGGCATCGTTTACGCTGAGACAAAGGTCGATTTCGCTCGTGACGTATTACCTGTTTTGTCGAACAAGTGCTTCGTCTGCCACGGACCGGATACTAAGAAAAAGGATTTGGTGAGGCTTGATTCCGAGGAGGCGGCCAAAAGAGACTTGGGTGGTTTTTATGCAGTGGATGAAAACTCTCCCGAAGATTCCGAACTCCTTTTCCGGATTTTCGATAAGGATGAACCGATGCCTCCAAAAAAGTTCGACAAAATTCTTACCCCTGAAGAAAAGGAAATTCTGAAGAAATGGGTTTTATCTGGTGGCAAGTATGCCAAGCACTGGGCGTTTGTAAGACCTGCGAGAAAAAAGGTTAAGGGAAACCCGGTTGATCATTACGTCGAGGCTGCTTTGAAGACCGAGGGAAAATCCTTTGCCCCCGAGGCCAAGCGCGAAACTCTGGCTAGGCGGGCTTCTCTTACTTTGACCGGTTTGCCTCCCGGACCTGTTCGATTGAAGGCTTTCCTCGAAGATGGGCAAGACGACGCCTATGAGAGTTTCGTCGACTTGTTGCTAGCTGATTCCAGCTATGGAGAGCATCAGGCAAGGTATTGGCTGGACGCCGTTCGCTACGGAGATACGCACGGCCTCCACCTTGATAACAAGAGGGGGATTTATCCGTATCGTGATTGGGTGGTACGTGCTTTGAACGATAACCTTCCGTTTGATGAATTCATCACATGGCAGTTAGCCGGGGATTTGCTGCCGGAGGCAACTCTAGACCAAAAAATTGCCACTGGTTTTGTCAGGATGAACCCCTCCACGGCAGAGGGGGGAGCTATTCCGGCTGAATTTCAGGCAAAGAACAATTTCGACCGGGTGGAAAGCCTGGGTACTTCCCTGCTCGGGATGTCCATGCTTTGCGCGAGGTGTCATACTCACAAGTACGACCCGATCACCCATACCGAGTACTTTCAACTTCTTGCCTTCTTCAATAGCACGGCTGAATCGCCCATGGATGGGAATCGCTATGAATACGGAGATCATCTCAAAGTTCCTGCCGATCAAAAGGCTTGGCTAGAGTGGAAGGCTCTCGAGATGAGAGAGTCCGAACTTCTTGCCCGTGCCCGGAAATCCGAGAAATTCCCTCAAGCCCATGACAACTTGGAAAAGTTGGCTACCCTTGTAGGTTCAAATGATCTGACCCGAAAGGGAAACAAGGTTCGGGCAACCTCGGGCAAGTCTCCCAAAAACCAAACGCCTGTTCAGGCCATTGATGACGACCCCAAGACCAAATACCTCAATTTCGAAGGCAAAGGAAGTGGGCTTGTCATAAATGGTCAAAAAGGTGTTGTTGAGAAGATTGCTCTGACTGCGGGCGAGGACGTTCCATCCCGGGATCCGACCAGTTTTGTGCTTTACGGCTCCGAGGATGGGAAAAACTTCAAGGAAATTGCAAAGGGTGCCGTCCCCGTTTTTTCAGCACGACGTCAAAGAGTGGAAATCGCTATCGAGAACTCGAGTGCTTACGCGATCCATAAACTGACTTTCCCAAGCCTTGCATCAGCGAAGGCTGATGCCATGCAAATCAGTGAAATCGAGCTTTTGAAGGCTGAGATTAAAGGAGCGGACGATTTATTGCGGGAAGCCCTTGCTCTCAGGGATGAGAAGGCAAAAGCCATGAAAGCCTTTACCCCCACGCTGATCGCCCGCGAGTTACCCAAGCCCAGGGAAACCAAGTTGTTGGATCGGGGCGAATACGATATGCCTATAGGCGAGCCTTTGCTTCCAGGCGTGCCTGCTTCGCTTGGTTCTTTACCCGAGGGTGCTCCGGCCAACCGTCTCGGGCTTGCCAGTTGGTTGGTTTCCCGGGATCAGCCGTTGGTATCCAGAGTTTTGGTCAATCGGATCTGGCAACGGGTCTTCGGAGAAGGTTTGGTTCGTACACCGGATGATTTTGGCTTGCAAGGCCAACAACCCACTCACCCCGAGCTGCTTGACTGGTTGGCCGTTGAGTTCCAAGAGGGAGGTTGGAACCTTAAAAAAACGTTACGCCTTCTGGTGACGAGCAAAACCTTCAGGCAAAGCTCAGCCTATCGGAATGATCTGCCTGATCCGGCAAACCTTCTTCACGGTCGCGGTCCCAGCTACCGGCTGGATGCCGAGGTGCTCCGGGACATGGCCTTGTGGTCTTCCGCATTGCTTGATTCAACTATGGGAGGGGAGGGCGTGAAGCCTTACCAACCTCCCGGGATGTGGAAGGAACTGATGCATCCCGCCAGCAATACGAAGAATTACGTTGCTGACAAAGGAGACCGCCTTTATCGGAGGAGTCTTTACGTCTATTGGAAGCGCACCAGTCCGCATCCCATGATGACTTTGTTCGACGCACCTAGTCGGGAGGCTTCTTGCGTTAGGCGTTCCCGTACCAATACCCCCTTGCAGTCCCTTGCCCTTTTCAACGAACCGCAACGAGTGGAGGCGGCGCGCAAGTTGGCGGAAAGGTTGATCAAGGAGCGTAAAAAAGATGATGCCAGACTGGATCTTCTCTTTACGCTGGTTGCCTCTCGGAAGCCTTCCGTAACTGAACGGAAGGCTTGCTCCAAGCTACTCCAGTCTCAACGAAACCGTCTTGCCGATAAAGGTGAGGACGCGGAGGCCTTGTTGAAGATCGGGGATGCTCCCCACAATCCGGATCTTGACCCCAAGGAGGTGGCGGCATGGGCCCAAGTTGCAGGCACTGCCTTGGCCAGCGACCTATCCATCCTGCTTTACTAAAGAATTTAATTTCACTGACATGAATACCAATCCACTTCGCGAACGTGAGCTCCACCTAACCCGCCGGCAATTGTTCGGCAAAGCGGCCCTTGGCTTGGGTACCGCCGCTATGGCTCAATTAACCCCCGGTTGGGCGATGTCCAATGATGGATCTTTGAACGGCGGACTCCATCATTCGGCCAAGGCCAAGCGGGTCATCTATCTTTTTATGAGCGGAGGTCCGAGCCATCTCGACCTTTGGGATTACAAACCCAAGCTGGTGGAGCAATTTGGTAAGGATCTGCCGGACCACGTACGGGACGGTCAGCGAATAACGGGTATGACGTCCCGCCAAAAGAGTTTGCCTCTCGCTCCGAGCAAGTACGAGTTCACCAAGCATGATAACAACCACAAGGGAGTCTGGGTCAGTTCATTGCTTCCTCATACGGCCAAAGTGGTTAAGGATTTATGCGTGATTCACAGCACCTTTACCGAAGCGATCAATCATGATCCGGCAGTCACCTACATCCAAACGGGTAGTCAAGTGCCGGGCCGTCCAAGTCTCGGTTCATGGCTGAGCTATGGGCTCGGAAGCATGAATGAGGATTTGCCCAATTACGTCGTTATGCACGCCAAGTCCAAGCATGCCGAGCAGAGCCTCTTCAGTCGATTGTGGGGAACCGGTTTCATGCCCTCGGATCATCAGGGTATTTTGCTCCGTAGCCAAGGCGACCCGGTTCTTTATCTTACTAATCCGAAAGGAACCTCGGCCCAAGACCGCAGGGCTCAATTGGATACCTTGTCCGCCCTCAACGGGGAACATCACAAAACCTTTGGAGATCCGGAAGTGTTGGCCCGGTTGCGCCAGCATGAGATGGCCTACAGGATGCAAACCTCGGTTCCCGAGTTAATGAACCTGACCAAGGAGCCCGAGTCGACTTTCGAGCTCTACGGCAAGGAGGCGAGGCAAGCCGGTTCGTTCGCCGCCTGTTGCTTGAATGCTAGAAGATTGGCCGAGAGGGGGGTTCGCAATATCCAGATTTTCCACCGTGGATGGGATGCTCATGGTGGCTTGCCCAATGAACACGGCAATCAATGCAAAGACGTGGATCAGGGGTGCGCCGCCCTCATCAAGGATCTCAAGCAAAGAGGCATGCTCAAGGACACCTTGGTTATTTGGGGAGGTGAGTTCGGGCGGACCACTTATTGCCAGGGCAAACTGACCAAGGAGAATTATGGCCGGGACCATCATCCGCGCGCTTTTACAACTTGGATGGCGGGCGGAGGGGTAAAACCCGGTATAACTTACGGGCAGTCGGATGATTACGGTTATAACCTGGCGGACAAAGATGGAAATACGATCAAACCAAACAAGGGCAAGTGGACTCCCGGCACCATGCACATCCATGATCTGAACGCGACCATTCTTCATCTGCTGGGCATTGATCATACGCGACTAACCTATAGATATCAAGGGCGTGACTTCCGTCTTACGGACGTGCACGGTCATGTCATTAAGGACATTCTAACCTAGTCTCATCATGGCCACTCCTTTTTTTCAAATAATTTGCCTTCTCGCATTTTGCAGCCTTATTCAAGCTGACTGGCGGACTTGGCGTGGGCCTGAAAACGACGGACTCAGCGATTCCACGAAGCTCCCGGATTCCTGGAGCGAAACGGAAAACCTAGACTGGAAATTTTCTCTTCCTGCCGCTGGTTCCTCCACGCCCATTGTGGTCAAAAATAAGATTTTCCTGACCTTCGAACTGGATAACGAGGTCAAGGCAATGGGCATAGGAGTAGATGGCCGGGAATTGTGGACCCGTGTCGTTTGCCAAACCAAAGGCAAGGGCAATGGGGAGAAAACCTTTGCTTCCCCAACTCCCTCATCGGATGGAAAACTTCTCTTTGTCACGACCGGGACGGGGGAGGTCGTGGCTTTCGATCTCGAGGGGCTTGAAAAATGGCGTTTTAATGCTCAGCAACGCTATGGCAAGTTTCGCTTTGGTTTCGGTTTTCATTCCACCACCTTTCTACACGAGGGTCGTCTCTATCTACAGTTGATTCACTCTGCTGCCCAGTTGGTCGTTTGTATAGATGCGCAATCGGGCAAGGAAGTATGGAAAGTCGAAAGGGAGAGCGATGGAGTGGCAGAGTGCGAGCATTCGTACGCATCTCCCACGGCTTACCGCAAGGGTGAGCTGAATGTTCTGATTACTCATGGCAACGACTATTGCATTGGTCATGACCCTGTCACCGGGAAGGAACTCTGGCGGGTTGCCGGACTCAATCCGAAAAATCAATACAATCGCACACTTCGTTTCGTTGCCTCTCCTGTCGTAAGTCAGGGCTTGCTGGTGGTTCCTTCAGCCAAAAATCGGGGCGTGTCCGTCGTCCGCCTTTCCGATGCCAAGGGCCGAATCGAGAAGGGTGGGGCGGGTGAGCTTTGGAGAATGGATAGAGGCACTACCGACGTCACGACGCCGCTGCTTTACAAAGGCCTCCTTTACCTTTCCAAAGAGAACGGCACCATTCTTTGCCTGAATGCCCTGACGGGCGAACAACTCTATCAAGAGCGCTTTCACGCCCAAACCTATCGGGGTTCACCCGTGGCTGCCAATGGCCGGGTTTTTCTGACAGCCCGGGACGGGACCTTCACCGTCCTTAAGGCCGGCAAAACCTATGAAGTCATTCGTAAAAACAAGCTAGACGATCAGTTCACCGCTTCCCCTGTCATCGCTCACGACCGTTTCTACCTTCGTGGACATCGCAACCTTTACGCCATTCGGGCGAAATAACTTACTTCATTCCTACCCTAATACATGAGATTTTCGATTCTTCTTCTCCTCGCTGCTTCTCCACTTTGGTCCAAGCGTCCGAACGTGGTATTCCTCGTTTCCGAGGATAATTCAATTCATTACCTCAAGCATTACGGAGCCAAATTCGGTTCCATGCCAAATATCGAGAAGATGGCTGAGGAGGGACTGACCTTTAATCACGCCTTTTCGAATGCCCCGGTTTGCTCGGTCGCCCGATCGACCTTGGCCACGGGTGTGCTCGGTCCGAGGGCAGGCTTCCAGTATCACCGCAAATCCGTCTTGGCCAAGGGAGTGAAGCCATGGACCGCTCTGCTCAGAAAGGCGGGTTACTATTGCGCCAATAATAGCAAGACGGATTACAATTTCGCCACCACCAAGGGTGAGGCTTGGAACGAATCGGGTCGCAAGGCTTCCTGGCGCAAGCGTCCGGACAAGCAAGAACCCTTTTTCTACATGCAGTCGTTTGCGGTCTGCCATGAGAGTTCTCTTCATTTTCCGGCAAAGCTCATGCAATCGGAAAAGACGAAAACACCCGTCGACCAAGTAACGCTGCACCCCTACCATCCTGATACCCCCACCTTTCGCTATACCCATGCCCGGTATTTCGACCGCATGAACATGGTAGACTCTCAAATGGGGGCGGTCTTGAAGCAACTCAAAGCTGACGGAGCGCTCGAGGATACTTTCGTTTTTTACTTTGGCGACCACGGTGGAGTTCTACCACGCGGAAAAGGCTATGCCTACGAGAGTGGACTACATGTTCCACTTGTGGTTCGCATTCCCGAAAATTTCAAGCACTTGGCTGACCATGTTCGGGGAACCCGTACCGATGGCTTCGTGAGTTTTATCGACTTCGGACCCACTGTCTTGAACCTTGCCGGGCTATCCGTTCCCGAAGAATTGGACGGAGCGGCCTTCCTTGGAAAAGGAACGACGGCCAAGGAACTGGCTTCCAGAGACGAGGCATTCGGTTACGCCGACCGTTTCGATGAAAAATATGACTTCGTTCGAACCTTACGTAAAGGTAACTGGAAGTACATTCGTAATTATCAAGGCTTTTATCCCGATGGCTTGCAAAATAACTATCGTTATCGAATGCTAGCCTTTACCGAATGGAGAAACCTCCATCGAGCTGGCAAATTGAATGCTGCCCAAAGCCAGTTTTTCGAGGCTCGTCCCGCCGAGCAACTTTTTGATCTCTCCAAAGATCCTCATGAAGTGAACGACGTTGCGAAGAATCCCGACAACCAAACGGTCTTGAAAGATATGCGGGCTCGGATGACGAAAAAGGTGAAGGCTATTCACGATCTCAGCTTTTATCCTGAGAGCCACATGGTAGCGAAGGCTCTCGGTGATGGCGTCGCTTATGGCGCTCGGCATGCCAAGGAAATCAATCGGCTAGTGGACATTGCGGATCTAGGTCTCATGCCATTTGCCAAGGCTAGTAAATCGCTGGGAAATGCCATGGAGTCTAAAAACCCTTGGGAACGCTACTGGGCATGTATCACTGCTTCGGTTTTTGGCGATGTGGCCAAGCCTCTCGTCTCGAATGCCAAGAAGCTTCTCTCTGACGACAACCTCATGGTTCGAGTCCGAGCCGCTGAGTTCCT
>MDTC01050054.1_pt1 | contig 17732 bp, 17 predicted proteins | sample 811181 | NCBI WGS metagenome assembly MDTC01 (sample SAMN05326644, study PRJNA326480) | marine metagenome | isolation source: seawater | place: Pacific Ocean: North | collected 2011 | reverse complement strand
TCCTGTTCCTGACGTCGGAGATGGGCGCCTATGTAAACGGGGAAACGACGCTGGTCGATGGCGGTCTCATGGCCGCGGCGGCAGAACTGTAGGAGGCGTCCCCATAAAGCCTCCGATAAAAACGATCCGAGCAAGAAAAAACCCGCCAGCTAATCTGCTGACGGGCGTCGCAATGACTTTTTCTATTCTGTCATTGTTTTTTCATTTGTATTTCTACTTTCTTTTTGTTTCCCCATGCTCCTCCCAACATCCGATCAATCATATACAAAACTCCTCCATTCAACCCTCCGGCTGCTGCCCAATTAAGCGGAGTTTTACGATCAGCCGGAACCATAAAATACCCTCCCGCATACATAGCCATTTGCATCACATAGAATAAACTGGGCCGTCTACTCATTACGACGGTGGTGTCTTGAAAGCCATCCTTAACGAAGCGAAGCATCGGTTCTTCATTTTTTTTAATTGTTAATTTGGCTGGGGTTACGGCCAAGGCATTTCCAGAATCATCAAGTATGGTTGCGTTTGTTGGGGTTGTAGAGATTGTTATCTCATTATATCGTCCCATCACCATGGTGGCGCACCCCATTATTTGCCCTGTGAGCAAACCTACACCCACGTGGAATACTGTTTTTCTGAGCAGGCGGTAAGAGTTTTTCAAATATTTCAATTGGCTGATTCTCCGACGTTGTTCTGAATGGTTGTGCTGCGACTTGACGTCGAATCTGCCTCCAGCCGTTGTAAAGTAAGATGACGGATCGGTTGACGTTTTTTGAATACTCCGCCTCCAACAATGTCACAGATATTATAGATTAGTGCATCAGGAGACGCGAGTGGCAGAAGAAAGACGGGCAGGGCCTTCTCGTTAATGGTTCGTTTCATTACGATCTCGGCACTATGGTATCCGTCTTTTTTAATTGTTAATTGCTGGACGCGTTTGCGCTTGAGCGGAATTTTAACGGGGGTTATGCCGATGTTGAAACCGTCTTCATCGTAGATGCTGGCTCCACTAGGCTCTGTACTAAACTCAACAGTTTGGTATCTTCCAAAAGCCAGTGTGGCGGGACATCCGCTGAAGATAACCATACATATGACATAAAATATTCCTGCGTAAATTCGGTTTTTCAATATGGCTCCTTGTTTCTCAGGGCCTCTTCGCCGTCAGCGATCCGACCCCGGTCACTGCTCAGGACGAAGATGACGACGACCGGTCGGCCCACAGGCGTAGGGAGTTCTCAGGGAGCGCCGGCGGCGAACTCGATCCGTACTTCGTCGAGATTCACATACCCTTCGGGCAATCGAGTGCGCCAGACGGGATAGTCCTTCTCCGGGCGAAGTTGATGCCGGTCCCCGTCGATGGGTCCCATCGGTTCGATATCGAGGGGGTGGAGCACGAGGAGGATGTCGACGTTCACATCGGACAGGATCGTGTCAAAGGGGAGGTCACCATAGTAGCCGACACGGTCGTGGCGTGTGCCCATGCACTTCCACTGGCTCGAATCGGAACCCAGCGTGAGGGTTTGATCGGTGAAATCGGGCGTGACGTCGATACTCTGACCTGTCAGCAGCCAGCCGGACGTGAGGCCACCCTTGTTCCCCTGGCACAACAGATTGAGTTTGGCGCCCTTTGCCTCGATCTCGCCGCGGAGGCGGAGACTCATCTTCGCATTGCGAAAATCGGTAGGGTATCCTCCGGCGAGAAAACGATTCTCCCCTTCTGTCTCGCGCTGATGCTCACCAGGACGTCCCCCCGTATTGAGCATGTAGAGCAGGTGCATGTAGCCCAGACCGGGTGGTGCGTGGTTGTAGTCGATCCACCAGGGGCTGCGGCTGACCGCACAGCTGTCACAGATCTCGAGTCGGGCGGGGCCAGCAGCATTGCTGATCCAGCCATACCAACCGCCGGGATCGTCGTCAAAGGTTTCGATGTATTCCATGGGCGTATCCGTGTCTGAGCGGTCTGGGTATCTGGAGAAAACGACTCAGGCCGTTGGCGCCGACAGGTGGCGCTCGAACCAGGCCATGGTCGCAGTGGCGATGCCCTCGTGACCGCCTTCGAAGATGGTCACCCGAATCGGCCCCGACTGTCGTCGCAGAAAGATCTGTCGTGCGAAGGCATCGTCGGAGACTTCATCGGATACGCGTGGCGTCTGAAGATGGCCATCGGGCCGACTCATCTGATCGATCTCGTCCTCGGTGACTAACTCGTCCCCGCGAGCTTCCGCGATCGCATTGAAGGCGTTCAAGGACTGGCGAATGGGTACCGAACCGGTGTGTCCATCATGTCGCCCGGCAGCGATCTCGAGGGGCACGTCCCTGGCGTGACCCAGGTGCGTGAGAGGCGAACGGGCGGTCAACGCGTCATCGATCTCGTCACTGTCTCCCGGCGCGCCGCCCGCACACTGACGGATCATCTCTCCGTACTTCCCGTCCTTGTGCTTTTCGTACCACGCGGACAGATCGCTGATGCCGACCCAGGCGATGGCGGCTGTCCATCGTTCAGGGAATCGTCCCACCATGAGCATGGTCATGTGGCCGCCGCCGGACTCACCGGTCAGAAACGTGGCACTCAAACTGTATCGCTCGCGGACCCAGTCGATGGCATCGAGGATGTCCTGCTGTGCCAGGACCGACCCCATGGCTTCAGGTGCGTCGTTGCGCCCGCGAAAATTCGGCCACAGATAGATCCAGCCGTTTTCGGCGACCAGATCTTCCAACGCCTGATTGTGAGAGCCATCCAGATCCGAACTCCAGGGATGGAGCGAGACGACGAGGGGGATCGGTCTGTTGGTACCCTCGACCTGTGCCGGAACGGTCAGATAGGAAGGTTGCGAGGATCCATCTGTGGAACTCGTCACCTGGATTTTCGCTCGATCAGCCATCACCGAATTCCGCAGGGCGCCACCGTCTCAATGCTTCACCGTATCAGTAGTGGGCGCCACGCTCTTTACCCGTCACGTTGCCTTTGGTATAGGCCTCGCGAAACAACGATTGGCGCAACGGTGGCATGTCTTCGAGCAGTTCAGGACTCGGTCGCGACATGGACCAACGACTGTTCACATCGTTGTAGGCGTTGAACAACGCGACACGATCTCGGTCTGCGTTTGCCCAGGGCACGCCGCTGTGGCTGACGGCTTCGGTGAAAAACAGCACCGAACCGGCAGGGCACGAATAGGTTTCCCACAAGGGAGAGCCTGGTGTGTAGGCTGACTCGGGTGCTGTGAAGGCGGCCTTGTGACTTCCACTGATGAACATGGTTCCGCCGTCACCCTCCTCCACGTCATTCAGTTCCCACACAACACGTGTCAGGCCGCTGTGAGCTTTGCCGGGAAGGCAGTGATACATATGCCCGTCACCCGGCATGCGGAACATGCCGCTGCCATTGTGGGGGTGGAATTCGAAGGGCTTCTCGTCCTGTGTGGAGCGCAGACCGGGGAAACTCATCTCCATACGGAATCCGTAACACTCCTCTGACGCCAGGTAAGGCGTGCAGAGGAATTCGTTCATGAATCCGACGACGACGGGGTGATCCATCAGAGGATGGAGGGGGAAACCGAAGATCGTGCGCTGTTTCTCGGGCAGAGACTCCCGGTCGCGATCCAACTGGTAGATGAAATCGCGCATTGGCTCGATCTGATCGGCAGACAGAACGCCAGGGACCAGCAGCCAGCCCCGCGTGTCGAAGACGTACTTCTGTTCCTGGGTCAGTGGAACGATGGGCAGGCCGTCCGCATTCGTGCGGGGGAGTGGATCCCCCAGTTGAAGCGGACGGCCCAGATCCTTGTTGAACAACAACGGTTCGATCATCGGATCGAGTCAGCGCAGATCGAAAGGATTCGACCAGGCCTTGTCTCCCGTGGGGCCGATGATCTCGAAGCGCACCCACTTGGCATTCTTGCGCAGTGTGACTGTGGCCTCGGTGAATAACTCGCCACCCTCACGGTATTCGGCGCCATAGGCGTCCTGCACGGCGTGGATGCGTCTGGCCTCGCTGCACTTCACGTGTGCCTCGCTGCCGTCGGGGGCGACCTCGATGGAGTGGATCTCAGGGCCTGTGGTACCGTAGCTGGCACCGGTGGCCAGTGCTTCGAGGACGGCCTCGGTGGTGCGCTCCTTGACGCGAGCCATGGTCCACGATTCGTAAGTGTCGCGGTTGTCCTCTGGAGCGCCGTGCGTGTCATCGTTGGCCAGACACGGATAGACGCGGTCTTCGAGACTCATCCAGTCGTCCCAGTGAACCGAACCTTCACCACGACCCATGAAACGGCACGTGCTGTTGAACACTTCGATGCCGGTGAATCCCTTCAGCGGCAGCGTGTCACGCATGATGTTGATCGAACTCCAGTGAGGATGGGCCAGCCAGACCTGACCGCCCTGCTCGTTGACGTTGTCGATCACATGTTGTGGCGGCATGGTGCCGCATGCCATGTCCTCGTGGATGTTGAGGCACACGAAATGATGAACCTGGCCACCAAAGGGGTTCGAAGGATGCAACTCCGCACCCTCGATGAGCACGAAGTCACCGGGCACATTCACCGACGAGACGGGGGTGATCTTGCGATGATCGGACAGGCAGAGGAAGTCATACCCTTGAGCGACATACTGGTCGAGGCGTTCCTGGGGGTCGACGCGGCCATCAGAGTTGGTCGTATGGCAATGTAGATTCCCTCTTATCCAGAAATATCCATCGTCGTCGGACAGGGAATAGGGGTTGGTGAGAGATCGTGGTGCGTCGGCCATCGGTGTCTCCAGGGATGAGGGGGCGGATTCTCGTGGGGCGGAAGATAGGGGAGACGCTAGTCGTCGTCATCCCTGTCGCTGAGCAACTCTCCGCGCTGCAAGCGTTCCGCATTCTCAGTCGACCAGAGAATGTTCTTCATCACCTTCTGCGCCGTGATGTAGCGCGTCGCTGCCAGCATGTGGATACGCTTCTCTTCGGCGTCGTCGCTCAGATCGTAGTGCCGAAATGCCGCCTCCAGGACCTGGAACATGTGCAACTCGGCATCTTCGCGCAGCATGATGTGTGCCAGAGCATGCCGCAGAGGCGTGATGTCGTGGCCTTCCTCCAGATACTGATTCACCAGGATCTCAGCTTCAGCCACCTTCTGAAAGTCGGCGAATTCCTGCAGGCGGGTCAGCATCTGTTCGGTTGAATCGAAGGTCTCTTCTCCGGGCAATCGCTGGCCCTCTCTCGGCACGCGCGCCGAGGGCATGTTGAGCCAGCGCAGATACGTGCAGAAGACGGCGCCGTGGAACAGGCCGCGCAGCAATTCCGCAGACGGGGCGAGTTGGAAGGCGCGATACAGACCGTGGGCGTAGGAATAGATGTTCGCCACGTCGTGCCAGTCGCCCTCGTTCTTGAGGTGAAATCGCACGGTGCGCACAGCACCTGCGTAGGTCATGGCCCGGCAGATCGCCAGCGGACTTACACCGGCCCGCAATTCTTCTTCCACCTGCGGAACGATGGGCTCGAAGTCGTCGCCGAGCAGGACCTGAGCAAAGGCGGAGACGTCCAGGGTCTTTTCGTCCGCTGTCTGATTCGCGGCCCAGATCTCATCGACTCGAGCAAGTACGGGGTCTAACACGGGAACGGCGTCCTGCCAACGTGAGGTCTCCTCATGCCGGGTGCGGGACACGAGGTCGACGACGATGGGTCGCAGAATCTCGTGGGCGCCTCGCCATTCTACGTAATCGAGTCCTTCAAACATCTTGTTGGCAAAGTCGAGGGCATGCCCGTCGCCTGTGAAGTAGAAGTCGGTGGCCGTGGTGAAGACGAAGTCTGCCAGCGTCTCCACCGGCTCACCCCGGTCATGAAGCGTGAGCAGGATGCGCTCGGCGGCCCCCCGGTCACGCAGGTCGATGTAGCGACGGAACCAACGTTTCAGCGTCACCAGGTCCGGGTCTTCATTCGATCGCGGAAAGGGGAAGCGCTGACGCCGGGAACTGCCGGAGGTTCGGTTGGCGATCTGGGTCAGGCCGTGTACGAGAAACAGATTGTGATCGGCCGCGTCGATGTCGTCCCACAGATTCGCGCACAGCGTGAGGATGGCGACACCCGAAGACCAGCCCTCGTTCGTCTTATGCGCGCCATAGAACAGGCCGTGTTGCACGATCTCCTGCGGCGTGGCACCCGACTCGCGCAAGGCGGTGACCGCCTTGGCGATGAGGAAGGTCGAGCGGTCTTTCAAACCCTGTTCAAGGGTCCGCATGCCGCGATCGACGAGTCGCTGCCGGGCCGCCTCACGGGCACCCTTGGGGATGCCCACAAACAAGACATCGTCCCGTACCTCCACGGGGAAGCTGGCGACATCATCTCCGTTGGTCAGGAAACACCCACCGGTCTTCAGGTCGAATTCCCAGTGGTGCCAGTGGCAGATGAGCACCCCGTCACGCACACTGCCCTCGGACAGAGGGTAGCCCATGTGCGGGCACCGATTGTCGCAGGCGTAGAACCCGTCTTCGTAGCGGTAGACGGCCAGGTGATTGCCATCGACGGTGAAGGGTTTGCCCACCCCTTCTTCTACATCAGCAGCCGGACAGAGTTCGTGGAATACGACATCCTCGGGTTCCACGGTCGGTGGGGGGCTCTGGTCGTGATCGAAATCGACGGCGACAGAATCGGACGTTGGCTGGCACATGGCAGGGCTTCCTTCAGGGGGAGTGATGCCACAAAGCTGTTCATCTGGAGGTCGGGCGCAACTGTCCGCTGGTCTAGGTGGTGTCGATCAGGGCGTGCGCCCTTCCCGTCGTCGCTCCTTCACCTGTCTCCAACTGGAGGGTGTCACGCTGGTCGATGTGGCCGACGCCCAGATGCGGATGTCATCGATTCACATCGATTGTGGGTGTGGAACACCGGGTCCGTAGTAAGGGCCAACAAACAGCTGATTGAACAGCATGTGCGGATGCCGGGCCGACCGCAGGACCGCATCCTGCACGTCGATGATCAACTCCCTGTCGAACCACATCTGAAGAACGCCGTCACGATGGGTCACGCCATCGGCGACCGAGTTGAGTCGGAAACGTGCACGGATCTCGTGCCAGGCCGGAACCTGGTTCGGCGCTGTCGGCGATGGCAAAAGAACACGATCGGCCCGCCAGATTTTCCCATTGAACCAGTTCTCACCGGACCGATAGCAGTCTCCGAGGCCATGTCCGTCGGTATCGCCATTGCATCCGGCAACGGCGGCATCTTCCGACCACATCGGTTCAGTGGGGTCGACGTGGTCAGGGTCGACATTCCGACCGTCCCGCAGGGCGAGTCTGGGGATCCCATCCACAACCTCTGCATAGGTCGTCAGATGCGTGAATGCTGGACCGACATACTCGGGGTCGAGATTCGTGAGGAGACTGAATGAGTGCGGGTGATATCCACGTCCTGTCCACGTCCAGTCATCGCTCAGTCGCAGCCGATAACCGATCGTGACGTCGTCGAGAGCCGGCAGACGCAGTCGTCCGCCGCCGCCATCGGGTGAGATCGCACCCGTTTGAAACCAGTGCCACAAGGCCACACGGGATCCATCCGGCGCGGTGGGATCCTCGATGATGACGGGTGCGCCGTCGCACCACCCACGCGATGCGAAGGCGGTGTCCTCGAAGGACTCGTGCACGAGCAGCGATCCGGGCGACGCTTGGGTCTGCTGAGCATGCGACGGTCCCGAAACCGCGACAGCACAGGTCAATAGGACGACAAGTCGTCCCGTTCGATTGAGCATGCAGTAGAGACAGGTGTATGGGCGAATCGCTTCAAGCGGGTCTTGCTGAAAGCGGTGCCCAACTGCGATACTGACGCTCGAAAAGTGGGCTAAACCCAACTGATCACCAAGCTCCGGATCGGTGAAATTTGTGAATCACCCACATCAAAGAGCCGGTCGCATCTACTGCGTGACCCTGTTCGTCCTGCTGTCGGTCGCTCTTCCACCGGTCTTCAGCCCACACCAGCCCCTCTTTGCCGCTGAGAACGACATCATGCAGAACGAGCCACGTTTCCTTGGGGGGCTTGGAGGTCTGTACCTGCTCGCCGAACCTGGCGAACTCGTCGTCGATGTGCATAAACGCGATCGACACGACGACGATACATCCACCGACTTGCGCGCGATTCTTCTCGGTCCGGATCGTCAGCCTCTCGACGAGGCCATCATCTCAGGGCATGGAGACGCGAGACTCAAGACACACGTCGAGCGCAAGGGGATCTACGTCGTCAATGTCACGGCGGCCTTCGACAGATACGGCGAACACGTCTGGTGGGGCTTTCGGACAAACGGCGAGTCGTATCTCGTCGAGACATCGCGAGGGCACAAGGACGCCCGCCATGTGGAACCGATTGTTCTTGGACCTCCCCTTGACCCAAACGACGGTGATACACCCTACGACATCAGCTTCATTCAGAGCGCCAGCGCATCTTCCGTCGACATCGAGGGTTTGAGCGGGGATGCGTCGCCGATCCTGTTCGATCCGACGGGTGAGAGACATGCCGTTTTCGAGGTCACCGAACAGGGAATGGCGTCGTTCACGATTCCTGCTCGAGTTCATGAATCGGGGGAGCCTTGGCGTCTTCACCTTCCACAAGGTGCCGACCAGGTCTTGATCGATGGTGTGACTCAGTGGGAATCGGGAGACCGTCTCCAGGATCTTTCCCTCTGGTCTCCGACACACGACAGCTTCTTTCCCTTCGCCGATCTGCGTTGGGCTCTCACACCCTATTCACATGTCTTTCACGGGGACCCCGGTACTCCCCACGAGGCTGTTTTCCGTGTGCACAACAATGGCGTGCATGCAGACACACTGAACCTTGTCGTCGAGGGAGACGCACTCGATGTGGTCCTCTCCCAAGACAGTATCGAGTTGGCACCAGGAAAGGCGGCTACAGTCACGGCTCGGGTGATGGTGCCAGCCGGTGCGGCTCAGCACGACCCGACAGTGGTACGCCTCGTCATCTCGTCGGCGCGGCACCCCGGTTTCGAGACCTGGTCTCGGCTGGAAGCGCGGGTTGGATCGGAGGATCAGGGCGCGCTGGATCTACCGATCGTCTACCAGCCATACGAGCATGAGAATGCCCAATTCGGCTATACGCCCGACTACCCGAACGACAACCAGATCTACTTCGGGCCCGACAACACCGCATGGATTCGTACCGACAATGGGCTGCACCGCAACGACGACGGTCGCTGGAATCGGATCGATACGGTGCCGGGCACACGTTATCGCGCCGGCGGATCGAAGGTGGCCTTCGGACTAGATGGCGAACTGTGCCTGCTCGCTGCCTCCGCGAAGGGGCCTGCTTATTTGTATTCCGCCGACAACGGATCAAGCTTCGTCTCCTTTGACGCCGATCCGTCGGCATCGAGATCACAGGCGGACATCGAACAGTTCTCCGGCCACAATGTGCCGGCCGGGCCAGCGCCGTTCGTCGTCGCCACGCAGACCGGCGGGCCGGACCCCGACCACTTCTGGCGCCGCGTCAATGATCTGGATCTGTATCTCCCACGATTCGAGGCAGGTGTCCTGTCCATCGGAGAACCGATCCCCGTGTCACAGCAGGCGATCGGCATCTCTTCACACTCGGGGATTCCCTCCGCCATCGCCTCCTCAGGTGACCGGGTGCATGTGATCTGGGGCGAAGCGACAGACCCGGCTGTCGAGGTGCCCGGCGTGCCCGCCCACGTCGCTACATGGGATCGCGGCGAGCGTCGATGGCTCGGCGATCCGAGTCTGGTCGGCTACGGGCCGCCCGCCAACGATGTACACAACACACCGAGTCTGGTAATCGATTCGAAAGGGTATCTGCACACCCTGACGGGGACGCATAGCCAACCCTTTGCTTATGCGCGCTCGCTGGTCCCTCACACGGCGCACGAAGGATTCACGGAGCCGATCTTGGTGGAGGAAGGTCTGCGGTCAACCTACGTCGGACTGGTCTGCGACCCCGACGACACGCTCCACTTGGTGTTCCGCGCGTGGAAGGATGACGGTGAGTTTCACCCGCACAGTCACTATGCCAATCTCGGTTACAAGCGGAAGCCGAAGGGCGGTGATTGGGAGCCCATGCGGCGGCTGGCGGTGGCACCCTTCTCCGAATACTCAATCTGGTATCATCGCCTGACCATCGATCGACGCGGTCGCCTCTTCGTCTCTTTCGATATCTGGTCCACGTTCTGGTTCTATCGAACCGACCACGTCGGGCAGCATCGCAAGACGATTATGTCCCCAAATGGTGGAGAGACGTGGCAATTGCTCCGATCAAGTGACCTGGCTGGATGAACGAAATGGCGCAGATCTCTCCGCAAGATCCGGTCTCCATCGGAGGCCGCGTGGACACCAGGTGACACCTGCCGAACAGGAGCGGGCTTTTACGTTCCGTTCCATCGGTACCGGTGGTGCCCTATCCCTCGCGCTGGCCTGTGGCGCCCCGTATGGCAATATGGTGGTGCGCGGTTCCTATATGGCCCTCGATTTCAGCACGCCCGGTGCCAACTTCCTGCTGTTTCTTCTGATGGGCCCGCTGAATTACATCGCTTGAAAGATCCATCCCGTCCTGGCCCTATGCCGAGGCGAATTGCTGGTGGTGTACGCCATGCTCATCACAGCATCGGCGATACCTACGATGGGCCTGTCGGAGTATCTGCTCACGATCACGACGGGTGCCCAGTACTATGCCACGCCTGAGAACGAGTGGGCCACTCTCATTGGGCCGCAAATTGCCGACTGGATGGTTCCGCAGAGTCCCCAGGCGATCAGCTGGTTCTTCGAAGTTTGCCAGCTGGCACGCCGTTGCCATGGCGAGTCTGGGTTGCGCCCCTGTGCTACCGGTCGATTCTGGTGGCCAGTCTCTATCTCGTGATGATCTCGTCCATGGTGATCCTGCGCCGACAGTGGGTCGACCACGAGCGACTCATCTTTCCCCTCGTGCAGGTGCCGCTCGAGATGGTGCGCGGCGCTGGTGACGGCAAGTGACCCTTCCTGCACAATCCCATCATTTGGGCAGGTTTCGCGCTCCCTGCGATCGTGACCAGTCTCAACGCTCTGCACCAGTACTACAACTTCGTACCGGCCGTTCAACTGCTGACTTCGATCCCCGTGTTTCGCGATGCTTTCAGCCTCTTCGTGCGACTCAGTTTTACCATGATCGGCTTTTCGTTTCTCATCAATCTCGATATCGCCTTCAGCCTCTGGTTCTTCAATCTGCTCTCGTCGGTGATGCGCGGTGTGATGGGAATCCTCGGCATCGTGAGCGATCAGAAACTTGGGATCTTCGGTGCGGCCCCCAAGCCAATCCTCGCCAATCAGGGTCAGGGCGCGATGCTCGTGCTGGTTCTGTTTGGCCTATTAGTTGGCACGTGGCCACCTGCAGCAGGTGTGGAGGAAGGCCATCCACCGCGATCCGGACGTGGACGATTCGGGGGAGAGGATGTCCTACCGGTCGGCCGTTTTCTGTCTGGGTGGTGGATCGCTGACGTTGATCGGATGGCTCGCTGCTTCGGGACTGAGTCTGTGGGCAGCGATCGCGACGGTCGTGCTGGCCCTGCTCATCTTCGTAGGGCTCACACGTGTCGTGGCAGAGAGCGGGGTTGCTGCTGCGGTGAGTCCGCTCATTGCAGCATCGACGCTGGTGTCAGCGACGGGCTCGGAGGTACTCGGCCCTACCGGGTTGGTGGGCTTGGCCTATGCGCACGTCTGGTCCGCCGACATTCGCACGTTTGTCATGGCCTCGTGTATCCACAGTCTCAAGCTCAGCGAACACATGGATCGCAACATCCGGCCCCTGTTCTGGGTGTTGCTGCTGGCCATCGTGATCAGCCTGATTGGATCCATCAGCACGATTCTCTATCTGGCCTATGAATATGGAGGGATCAATCTCAATGGCTGGTTTTTCGGCGGCGGCACGCGGGCACCCTTCAACTTCATCGCCGACAAACTGCAGACACCCGCCGGCCCGAGTCTGGAGGGTTGGGTGAATTCGATCCTCGGCGGTGGTTTCATGACGATGCTCATGGCCGCTCGCCACCGACTGTTGTGGTGGCCCCTGCACCCCATTGGCTACCCGATTTCGATGGTGTGGCTCATGGACCAACTCTGGTTCAGCATCTTTCTGGCGTGGCTGTTCAAGCTTGTCATCATCAAATACGGTGGCCCGGCATTCTACGCACGTGCACGCCCCTTCTTTCTGGGGCTGATCGCCGGTCAGTTCGTGACGGCTGCGATCTGGCTTGTGATCGATTCTTTTACGGGAATGACAGACAACGTCGTGTTCTGGATCTGATGACCTGACCAGCAAGCACCATGATTCGGGGTTACCGATAACGCGCCATCACTTCGACCTTCGATTCGCCATCGGCGCGAATCATCCGAACCGTCTCACCGAAGCGCCGGGTTTCCGGGTCGACCACTCCCCCCCGTGCCTCGATCTCCACGATCTCACGATCCCGCCACTTCTGGGGGAGCACGAAGGCAAAGGGCCCTCCGTCACCGGAGAAGGTGGCGGCCAGTCTCTCACCATCCCATTGAATCGACTCGCAGCGCCAGGTTTCTCGGGCTTCGAGGAAGGTGAGCCACTGGTCGAAGGACCACACCGGCATCTCGCGTTCGAGACCTAGTCGAACAAGAGCCAGACCCTGGTCACGTGAGAAGCGCACCCAGTTGGATGGGTGAATGCAGGTGGCGTGGGGCACGTGGAATCGCTGTGCGACATCGTCGAGTACCCGTCCGAGCACCGTCTCCCACAGTTCGGGCGACATGCGATAGGAGTAGGGCACGTTTTCGGGTCCAAAGTAGACGTCGTCCATCGTGTGCGTGTGCTGTTGGCGTACCGAGATCAACTCGCCGTCTGGGAGTCCGAACCTCAGGGGCATGGCAGCTCCAAATCCGGCGTAGGGGGCGTATCCACGATCACGAAGGAAGGTGCTGCAGAAGTAGTTGCCATCCATGCCTACCCCGCACTCGGCCATGCCGCGCACCGGTTCGAGATACCCGGCCCATGAGATGCAGTGGTTTCGCAGGCTGCGCGCGGGGACACCGAACATCTCTTCGAACGCCCGGATCTGTCGCACCATCTCGTCTACGCGGGCGGATACAGGTGCACCATCGAGGGCACGGATATTCGGGTGGGGTCCCACGTCGTGATGCTTCTGGTAGTCAGCTACATCCGCCGGCGTCGAATGGGTGTTGCCGGGGATCAGATATAGATTCATCCGGCCACCGGCGTCCGTCATCTCACGAAACTGCTGCTGATTCCATTCGACATCCGCCGTGTCCTCGTCGCCGGAATACACGACGATCCCCGGGACGCCCTGGGGCAGATGCCACATGTGGGGAACCGGACAGGGGAAGAGGCTGGTCGCCAGTTCTAACAGCAGTCGTCCGAGCAGGTCGGCATAGGGGATCGAGTCGGGTTCCTGGGGGCCAATGTGGCAGGCCAGATGGGAAGGCCGTGCCGGCCCATCGGCCCTGCCCGTGGATTCGGTGTTGGCGGGGTCTCCCTGGCGAAGCATCAACACCGCCAGGGGCAGATCAAAGGCCAGGGCCATGATCGAACCTTTGCCCACGCTGCGTTGAACGATGCCAGGGCCTTCCATGTCAACTTCCTCTCCCGCCTGGTAGAGGACCGCCCACATGGCCGCATCCTCCTCCATCCGCTTCCATCGCTGGCTCGGACCGACGACGACGAGACTTTCCCCAGCCAGTCCCGCCATCGGGGCCTGGGTCAGGCGCAGTCGCTGCGGAGACTCCATCAAACCGTCTACGCCGACACCGGCGGCCTGCGCCAGAGTTGACCCCGGCAGACACACGATGAGATTGCCGCCGCGCTGTACGAAGCCGAGTGCGGCAGATGCGAACGAACCATCCTCATCCACACCGGCGGGAAAAACCAGGACGGGAGTCTCTTCGACATCCAAGTCCTCGAGTTCGCCGCCCGCTACCTGACGCACATTCATCAGCCCCCACACGCTGAGGATCTCATTTGTGTAGGCGCCGAGCCCCTTTCCATCGTTCAGCAATCCGATACGCATATCGATCAGCCTTCCTGCGGAGGGTCACCCGCGGCGCGCGCCGGCCCCGGACGGAAATCAGGAACGCTGAGGGTTCGGCCCGCCTCGATGGCGTCGGCGGCAATGATCGCCGGCGCTGCCGTGTCCATAGCAGCATACACATCGAAGGACAACTCCTGTCGGCCAAGCACCGCGTCGCGGAAGGCAGCGTGCACGTAGTAGTCGGCATCGCCGTGTCCGCTTGCCCTGGCCTCAGCAGGGGCGTCTGTGCGTTCGAATCGCCAGTCCATGTCGGCCATGTCGTGCTGCTGGTTGTCAGCACGCCACATCTTTGGGCGATCTCGTCCGCTGCGCGCCCATTCGACCGATCCGTTGGTCCCCATCACCTGATACCAGTGATGACCCCGAGCGTGGCTTACGGGCTGGGTGAAGCCGGTGGCCATTCTCAGCAAGGCGTCTTTCTCTGTCTTCATGAGAGCCACCTGCATATCCGGTGCGGTGATCTCGGGATGCGCATAACTCGGTGATCCGGTGCTCATGCAGGCGACTTCGGTGACGCGGTCATCGAGAACCTTGAGCATGGGGCTCAGTTCATGAGGTAGATAATGGATGGGTGGCATCCGTTGAATCCACGTCGGCTGGGCATCCGGATACGCCGGCAACTCGTCGATCTCGCAGTGTCGCCCTGACTTCGCATCCTGGAAGAACATGCGAGTACCGTAGTAGCCGATGTACTGACCTTCACAGAAAGTGACACGGCCAATCTGACCTTCCTCGACGATCTGGCGCCACGCATCGACAAACCCCCAATAGCGGGTCTGCTCAGCCAACTGATACACTTTGCCGGAGCGCTCGGTGGCCAGCACGATCCGCCAGCAATCTTCCATCGTGTGTGCGGCGGGCACCTCGGAGTTCACATGTATGCCGGCCTCGAGCGCCATGGCGGCCAGTGCACCCTGTTCCTCGCAGCGCACACACAATGCGACGGCATCGACGGTTTCATCGGCGAGGAGCTCTTCGTAGCGAGTCGTGGCGCTGACATCCCCGCCGTACTCGATCGCTGCGCGAGCGGGTTCGAGAAGCGCTTCGATGGGGTCACACACGGCCACGATCCGGTATCCGCTGATCCGCTGAAGCAAACGAATCCAGGCGTGGGCGCGGTGACCCAGGCCGACGACGGCGATACGTACCTCTTCCATCTGAAATTCCGGCAGTGTTTGAGTGAGGATAGGTTGGGCATTATGGAGGGCCGCTGGCCTTGTGGCAAGGGGACGAGCATCCTTGTCAGCCCGTGGTCCGTTCGCCTAGCATACCCTCCCCCACGGGTGATCACCCACGTGTCATCTGTTGGGCGTCTGTTCAATTCAAAAACCATTCGGAGCAAGCACAAGGTGGAATACGTCAACTTCGGGTCTGCGGGTCTCAAGGTCAGCCCGCTGGCGCTCGGCCTCGGGCTGCGTGGACAGGACAATCCTGCCGTGGCTCAACACATGATCGAGCATACGCTGGATCTGGGGATCAACCTGATCGACTGTGCCAACGTGTATGGCATGCTCGATGTACCCGAGAGTGCCGGGCAGTCAGAGGTCATTCTGGGAAAGGCGCTCAAGGGGCGCCGGGACGATGTGGTCATCACATCAAAAGTGGCCAGTCGAATGGGCGCAGGTCCCAATGATGCCGGGCTCTCGAGGGGGCATATCATGCGCGCCATCGAGCAATCGTTGACCCGTCTCGATACGGACTACATCGATGTCTATCTCGTGCATGTTTTCGATGATGAAACACCTCTCGAGGAGACGATGCGTGCCCTCGAAGATGTGGTTCGCAGTGGCAAGGTTCGCTACATCGGCTGCTGTAATTTCGCCGCGTGGCAGGTGTGCAAGTCTCTGTGGGTCGCCGATGGCCTGACGACAACCCCCTTCATGTGTGTGCAGAACCCCTACAGTCTCCTCAACCGTGGATTGGAGACCGAAATGTTCGGTCTGATCCGCGATCAGGGACTCGGCGCCATGGCTTACAGCCCCCTCGCTGTGGGGTTGCTTACGGGTTCCTATGTACCCGATCAGCCGCCGCCGGACGGATCTCTCTGGGCGACACGAATGCCAGATGCGTATCAGCGGGTCATGGAAGGTCCGGCAGGGGACACGATTCGCACGTTGATTCGACTGGCAGGAGAGGTTGGCAAATCGCCGGCACAACTGGCCTTCGCCTGGGTGCTGTCCCAACCGGAGGTCACCATCGCGATCTCCGGCAGCGATACGATCGAACAGATCAACGATGTGATTGGGGCGGTGGGATGGACTCTGGGGGAAGACGTCAAACAGGCGTTGGACGAGGTCTCGGCACCGTTCAGGCACCAGAGCTTCCTGTAACACTCACGTCGAGCAGGGCTCGCTGCATCCCGCGTGCGATGCCCTGCGGGTCTGCCGTCAGGCGCAGACCTCGTCGTCCACCGACCAGCGATTGAAGGGATCATTCTCCTGGTCTCTGGACATGCGATCGCGTGTGTTCCGCCACAACTGTTCCCATTGTGCCGGGTCGCGCAATTCGGTTTCGGGGCGAGACCGACTGCGGGCGACGAAGCCGGGGAAGGCAGGCCGTCCCGTGGGGTTCCCCGTCGGCTGATAGCGCAGGTCGAAGCTCCAACGCACGGTGTCGCTCACATTCGACAGCGAACCGTGACAAGTCAGCTGCGTGAGGAACAGAACGTCGCCCGCCTTCATGGGTAACACGACCGGTTCCTGCGACGGCATCTGGGGTTCGGCGACGGACAGGCCGCCGGGTCGACGGCAGTGATGCAGCAGGCCGCTTCGATGGCTGCCAGGAAAAACCTGTAGACAGCCGTGCTCGACGAGGGCATCGGTCAGCGAAAACCACACGGTCAGAATCTCACTCTCATCGGCTTCGGGCAACACGACGCCATTGTCCTGGTGCCAGGGTGTGACACCGAGTTGAGGCAGACCCGTATCGGGGTTCTTCGGTGTCAGGTGCTCGGGTGGCTTGAGGCGCACATGCTGAACGGGATTGGAGTAAATCTCCGGTCCAACGATGGACTCCACAGCGTCGAGTAGATCTTCATCGATCAGGGTGTTGAAGACGGCAGGACCCGCCCAGAACGGCGTGTCTGGCTGAACGTTGCCCTGGGGGAGACTGAAGTCGAAATACTGGGCGTGGACCTTGCCACTCTCGTGATAGACTCGCGTGAGTCGCTCCTGAAAGGGTAGGTCTTCATAGGCTGAGGCAATCGTGCCGTCGGCATGAAGTTCGTCGGCCAGTCGATCGAGGACCCCCTCGTATTCGGCGATGACGGGGGCGATCACACGCTCCGTGTCGATCAAATCCTCAACGACGACATAACCCTGCGTATGGAATTGCTCGAGCTGTGCTGGATTCAATGCCGGCATGAGCTACACGTCCACTCCTGTCTGACTGAATGATCCGCGGTCTGGTCTTTTCGTGGTTCGAAACTCGAAAATAGCGAACGCGCAGTCTGGGCGCATGGTCCTTACTGACTTGCACAAAACGAGCAAAAACCACGCGAATTCGCGTGACAGGCGCGGAATCGCGCGCGATTCCGCGCATCGACGGCCGAATAGGAGACTCTGAGCGGCCATTTCTCTCTAAGAACGGCCCAAAACACCCGTGGTACGAATCTCGCACGAGGACCTTGATCCGGGATCTCCCCATCTCTTCGGTCGAGGAACTCCATGCGTATTCGCCTTCTGCTGCCGTCGTGTCTGCTGCCGTGTCTGC
>MDTC01021347.1_pt1 | contig 17732 bp, 13 predicted proteins | sample 811181 | NCBI WGS metagenome assembly MDTC01 (sample SAMN05326644, study PRJNA326480) | marine metagenome | isolation source: seawater | place: Pacific Ocean: North | collected 2011 | reverse complement strand
TAATTTTTTTGAACCGTACCGAGACCTTTTTCAAGAGCTGCGCCATCCATTTCTAGTATCTTTACTGGAATTCCGGCATTTGCAAAATTCATAGAAATACCGCCACCCATCGTCCCAGCTCCAATAACACCGACTTTTTTTATTGCTTTAAGTGGCACATCTTTGTCGAGACCGGGAACTTTGGAGGCCAGTCTTTCCGCAAAAAACACATGTTGCAATGCTTTCGATTGAGGATTATCTCTGCACTCAATCGTCATTTCTCTCTCGAATTTTACGCCCTCATCAAAAGGTAAATTTACAGATGCTTGAATTGCTTTTATACAGCACTCAGGTGCTGCCATACCTCTCATTTTTTTAAAGATTGTCTTCCTAAATTCATCAAAGAAAGCATCATCGTATTTCTCTGAGCTGATACTTAGTTCGTGGGATTTTCTTAGTGGAGCTTTTTGTTCAGTTAGTTCTTGTGCGAAAGCTACTGCGTCATCTATCAAATCATTAGTTGAAATTTTATCAATAGCGCCCGCATCTAACGCTTCTTGCGCCCCAACAGGATTGCCAATGGTTGCGAGTTTGAGTGCAAATTCTACATTACTGACTCTCGGCAAACGCTGAGTTCCTTGCGCGCCAGGTATAATGCCAAGTTTTACCTCAGGTAAACCGATTTTTGTATTAGGATCCGCGATTCTGTAATTGCATCCGAGAGCAACTTCTAAGCCTCCTCCAAAAGTAGTACCGAATATTGCAGCAACAATAATTTTTGGACTCTCACTAATACAATCGATTACCTCTCCCAACCATGGATGCTTTATTGCTGAAGCAAATTCTGAAATGTCTGCACCAGCCATAAATGTTCTTCCTCGGCAAGCAAGCACCAAACCTTTTATTGAGTCATCTTTTGAAGCCTTTTCTACTGCCGACATCAGGCCTTCCCTAACAGCGTGAGAAATGGCATTTACAGGTGGATTATCAATCCAAATGATTCCTATCGATTCTCGTTTTTCAATCATTCCTTGCATTATTGTCACCTTAAATTGATTTTTATAAATTGTTATGAGGCGTATGCGATCCCGCCATCAACAGCGATGGTAATTCCAACAATATAATCACCCGCGCTTGAACACATATATACAGCGGTCCCCGCGATATCACTCGGCTTACCTATCCTTTTTGCTGGTATTCTCTCTGCTGTTTCATCTGGATTATCTCTTGCCCAGAGATTCATGTCGCTTGCAAATGCGCCTGGCGCTATCGCATTAATATTGATATTTTCACTTACTAATCTTTTTGCCATTCTTCTTGTTAAGTGTATTAATCCGGCTTTACTTGCTGCATATGAGTATGCTTCATGCCTTGCATTATGAATTCCATCTATTGATGCAATATTTATCACCTTAGCGGGTTGTGATGGACTCCCAGACTTCCGGAGCAATGGCGTAAGTTTTTGTGTCAGGAAAAATAACGCCTTTAAATTTAGATCCATTACTTTGTCCCAACCACTCTCAGGGAAATCGTCATATTCAGCTGTCCAAGCCGCACCAGCATTGTTAATCAGGATGTCCAGTTTATCTTCTCGATTTTTCACCTCATCCACAAAAGCATCTAAATCTTCATTTTTGGCTAAATTATGTGGAAGTGCGATGCATTCGCCGAACTGAGATAATTCTTCAGCTGTTGCAAGACATGGTGCAGCCTTTCTTGCAGTTATATATACGCGTACACCACGTTTAACAAATTCAGTCGCAATCATTTTACCGATTCCTCGCGAGCCACCGGTGACAATTGCAACCCGGCCTTTTAAATCGAAAATATCCTTCATTATTTTTCCCTCGATATGCAGAAATTTTGAAGACAGCATATTGCCAAGTTGGCGCGCAATAGTCATTAAAATGGGTGAGCTTTTAATAAAAATCCCCCCCAAATTACTTTACTTGCAATCTTCGCTTGAACCATCATACCAAAAAGGTAAAAACACCGTATAATTCGCATCAACAACAAATGGAAAATGTTTTATGAAGAATTTAAATTATTCAGAAAATCCTGATACTGGTAAATCACACTATAAACCAATTCTCGAGGCAGCAAGGATTACTAGCTTAAATCCTGAGCTTTTCAATTTAACGATGTCTGAAAAATCTCAACCGCTTCTTGAAGCTGTAAAGGCGCACATTGCTGAAAACGTAGATCCTATGACTGAGGAATATTATAAACTCAATGAGGGTAAGTCTAACCCATGGGAATATCATCCGCGACAGATCGAATTATTGGAGATTGCTAAAGATAAGGCTCGTGCTGCCGGTTTGTGGAATTTCTTTTTACCCGATGCAGAGACAGGTGAGGGATTAAGTAATTTAGATTATGCATATTTGGCGGTTGAGCTTGGTAAGAGTAGATTGTCATCCCAGACCTTAAATTGTAGTGCACCTGACACAGGGAACATGGAAGTTCTCGAACGGGTCGGAACCCCAGAACAAAAAGAAAAGTGGCTGAAGCCCCTATTATCAGGCGAAATTAGATCTGCTTATGCGATGACAGAACCAGCAGTGGCTTCTTCTGATGCGACTAACATAAGCACGGTTGCAAAACTCGAGGGAGATGAGTGGGTTATCAATGGAGAGAAATATTATATTTCGGGAGCGGGAGATCCTCGTTGTAAAGTTTTGATTACCATGGTTAAAACAAGTCCCGAGGCTGAAACATTCAGACAACAATCACAAATATTGATACCTATTGATGCAAAAGGCGTTGAAATTATGGGACCAATGCATGTCTTTGGTGATGAATCTGCGCCTCATGGCCATATGCACATTAAATTCAATAACGTAAGAGTGCCCAAAGATAATATTCTACTTGGAGAAGGACGAGGATTTGAAATTTCTCAGCTCAGACTTGGACCTGGACGAATTCATCATTGTATGCGTGCCATTGGTCAAGCGGAGGTCGCTCTCGAGTTAATGGTAAAACGCGCGAGCACAAGGATTGCCTTTGGTAAGCCAATTATCAAGTTAGGAAAAAACTTAGAGTTAGTTTCAAGAGCGAGGATTGAAATCGATGCTTGCAGACTTATGGTATTACAGGCTGCAAAAGCTATGGATGTTTTGGGTAACAAAGAGGCTCGAATCTACGTAAGTGCTGTTAAGGCAATGGTGCCGGAAAAAGTGTGCAAGATCGTTGATGATGCCATTCAAATGCATGGCGCTACTGGAACCTCCCAATGGACGCCGTTGGCAGCTATGTATGCAAATCAGAGGCATCTTAGGTTCGCGGATGGTCCAGATGAAGTTCACCACATGGTTGTTGGAAGAAATGAAGTGCGAAAGTACGACTTGTGGTGAGGCAGATTTAACCATCTTTAAAACACTATTTTTTAGGTCGGTAGTGTTCGAAGGTTACTTGCTCTGATTTTTTAAAATGAGTAAAAACAACTTGCCGAAAATACGAGTTCTGCTCGATACGGATGCGAATAACGAAATCGATGATCAGCATGCGATAGCATACCTATTGTTAAGTGGCGATAGATTTATTTTAGAAGGTATTACCGTCAACAGGACCAATAATGGCGGCGATATTCACGAGCAAGCTAAAGAGGCAGAGCGCGTCATCAAGTTATGTGATATGGACGATAAGATTTCTGTCACACTCGGCGCTTCAGACTCTTTTTCTCAGACCCACTCAAAAGTAATGAAGCCCATTTTTGATGGCAGTGATGCTGTTGATTTAATGATAGAAAAAGCTCATAGGCATACCTCACAGAATTTAACAATTCTTGCGATTGGCAAGTTAACTAATGTCGCTTTAGCCATTAAAAAAGATCCAACAATAGTATCAAAAATAAAAGTTGTTTGGTTAGGATCCAACTATCCATTACCAGGTGAATATAATTTGGAAAGCGATTGGGAAAGTATGAACTTTGTAATTGCAAGCGGTGTTCTATTCGAGATAGCAGTTGTCAGGTACAAAGAAAAAAGTGGAACGACAGCAGTAACGGTAACACCTCAAGATATTGAAAAAAATATTGTCGGTAATGGTCCTAAATTAGATAAAGCCATTATTGGTCGGAATGGTGGTGAGTTTTTCAATTTCGGAGATTACTCATTCAATTTACTTGATAATGTGTATCTTTTTGGAGATCCACCTTCAAGGCCGTTATATGACATGGCTGCGGTAGCAATTATTAAAAATCCAGAATGGGCAAAGAAAAAAGAAATACCTAGCATGCTATATAAAGATGGCACTTGGGATGCTGAGCCAGATTTAGATACCAACATATGTATTTATGAAGATTTTGATAAAGAAAAGATACTTGAAGATTTTTTCTCAAGTGTGAAGAATTACAAAAAGGTTGACGTATTGTAAGAGGAAATAGTGTTGGGATTATGGCAACATAATTTCAATTAGTGTCGGGCCTTTTGAGGAGAGGGCTTCGGATAAATAAGAGGAAAACTCATCAGTAGTTGATGCCGATTTTGCTCTCACACCCATGCCTTCAGCTAAAGCCACCCAGTCTAAAATAGGGTTACTCAGATCCAGGAGTGACAATGCTTTCTCCCCAGGATTTTTGACTCCAACTCTCTGAAGTTCAATATTAAGAATGCCGTAACTATTATTTTTCATAATAATCACTACAACATCCAAATTTTCTCGTGCCATTGTCCATAAAGCTTGCAGTGTATACATGCCACTTCCATCCGCCTGCAAAGAGACAACTTTACGATCTGGATACGCAACCGCAGCACCAACTGCGACGGGCAAACCTTGTCCTATCGAGCCTCCTGTAATAATCAACCAGTCATGAAACGAGGAGGACGCCGTGTATCTAAAAAAAGAACCGCCGCTTGTTCCAGATTCATCGCTAACAATCGCGTGTTCCGGCAATAAATTAGCGGTTATTATTGCCGCAGATTCTCGATCTAATTTACCTTTTTCGTATTCAAAAATTTTCTTTGCCTGAATATTAGTTGGTTTACTGGGCGCTTCCATCGCATCTGCTAATCTCTCTAAAGTGTCTTCCGCATTCACGTAAGGGCTTGCTAGCTCAAGTAGTTGGGCATTCGGTGGTGATAACCATCCAGGCTTGTCAGGATATGCAAAAAAAGCAACCGGTGGCGGTGCACCAACAAACGTTATCTGTGTTAATTCCTTCAAAAATTCAACCGCCGATTCCGCGAAATATGGGAGTCGTTCGATGGGCACTGATCCTTCGCCGCGCTGAATCCTTGCTGGAAGTGTCTCACATATTATCCTTGCGTTTAAAAGACTCGATATTCTACCCGCATGATGCAGAGCTTGTTTTCGTAACGCCCGACCACCAAGAAAGAGAGCTGGCTTTTCTGCTGCAAGCAGCTTTTCAGCAGCCTCTTGAATTTCTTTATCTGAGAGTGTTGGGGGTATTTCGATTTTGAGCTGAGCGGCAACCGACGCATTCTCACCCCACGCATGATCACCTGGAGCAATTACGGTACATATCTTTCCCGGGTATGTCTGTGACTGAGCGATTGCTTCTGCGCCTGCACTTGCAAGATCTGAAGGTGATATGGATGTTCTCACCCAATCCGACATGGGGGAGGCTACACCGACGATATCTGAAGTAAGAGGAGCATTGTACTTTAAATGTTCGACAGCATGGTCTCCCACAACATTGATAAGAGGAGTTCGTGCTCGCTTTGCATTGTGTAAATTTGCAAGACCATTTGCTAAGCCTGGTCCCAAATGAAGCAGTGTTACGGCAGGTTTATCTTTCATTCGACCATAACCATCTGCAGCTCCTGTGACAACACCCTCAAATAGACCAAGAATTGCTCGCATATTTTTTTGCTTATCAATTGCTGCAACAAGCTGCATTTCTGATGTGCCAGGATTGGCAAAACAAACCTCTACGCCTCCATCACACAAGGTTTGCATTAAAGCTTCTGCTCCGTTCATATGTTCCTCTTATTGAATTTGTATGGCGCGCCTAATCATTTATTGACACGCCCAGCTTTCTTCTACAACAATGCCTAATAAATTTTGTTTTGTATAGTGATAAAAATAAATAACGCAGAGAGGGAGTCGATGACAAAATTGCGGCAAATAGCGCTCGTTGCAAAAGACATGGAATTGGTTAAAAACCAATTTTATTGTTTATTTGGTTTATCTGATGCACACGTTGACCATAAAATTATTCAATTTGGATTACAAAACATTGTCATGTCTCTCGGAGACACATTTTTAGAAGTAGTATCTCCTATTCAAGAAGATACCACCGCGGGTAGGCTTTTGGATCGAAGAAGTGGCGACGGCGGCTATATGGTTATTGTCCAAGTTGAAGACTTGGAGTCTGAGAAGACACGAATTGAGTCTGCTGGCATTCGAATTGTTTTTGAAGCGTTTACAGATCGAGGAAGTGCATTGCATTTGCATCCTAAGGATGTGCCGGGAGCCATAGCATCATTGGATCAGATGACCCCTCCTAAGGCTTGGTATTGGGCAGGTGATGATTGGCATGAGAGAAGGGCGACAATGGTGGATCATATCTGTGGGTCGGAAATACAGAGTGAATTTCCTCATGACACAGCTAAAAAATGGTCTCATGCATACAACCTTCCAATAACAATCGTTAATGATATTCCATGTCTTATCTTCGATGAGGGGGAAGTGAGATTTGTCGAGCTGCAGGATTCTCGTGGTGCAGGATTGAGAGCGTTTGATGTTGTTGCGATCGATAAAGAGCAAATTTTAAAAAATGCTGACGATCTTAATTTATCAGTTGTAAATAACAGTATTGATGTTTGCGGTGTTCATGTTAATTTGAAATAAAATGGGTGTACTCCATAAATTTAATAACAAGACGTTTTGATAATAAATATATACTTTTTGGATAGGAGGGAATTATGACCAAAAATAAAATTGATACAGGTACCGATCATTTACTTGCTGAGATGGAGAGCGGTGTTCTAACCATTACCCTTAATCGACCAGAAGCTAGAAATGCAATGTCCAAAGAGCTGGTTTTGGCCTTTGTAGATCAATTAAAAAATGCTCAAGAAAACACTGATGTTAAGTGCGTGGTTATAACAGGAGCCGGCAAGGGCTTCTGTGCTGGCGGAGATGTCAAAGCGATGGGCGCTGGCCCTGGGGAAAGTCCACCTACAATAGACGAATCAATAAATCGACAGCGTCTGCAACAAAGAGCAATTTCGGGCGTCCTATATAGTATGACAAAACCAACTATAGCTTCTCTTCCTGGTGCAGCGGCTGGAGCTGGTTTGTCGATTGCTCTTGCTTGTGATCTTCGTATTATGGCTTCTAGCGCTATTATGACGACTGCGTTTGCAAAAGTTGGCTTCGCGGGTGATTACGGAGGAACTTTCTTTATGACTCAATTAGTTGGGACTGCGAAAGCAAGAGAGCTGTATTTTCTATCTAGCCGCATTAGTTCCGATGAAGCTTTAAAATTAGGACTTACAAATTGGGTCGTTGAGCCAGATGAGCTCATTGCAAAAACAAAAGAAATCGCGAATGAATTGGCTAATGGCCCTCCGATTGCAATGCAATACATGAAAGAGAACTTGAATAGGGCAATTTCATCCGGAGATGTTGGCGATTGTTTAGATTTAGAAGCTACGCATCATATCCATTGTGCAAAAACAGATGACCATAAAAATGCGGTTAAAGCGTTCATTGATAAAACTAAACCAGTTTTTACTGGCCGTTGAATATAGGTCATAAATCTTTTTAAGGGCGTAATTTTGTTTAAGAGTTTCGTAAATCTTATTTATTTGTTTTGGCAGAATTATTTTCCAGATTCTTTTTCTCGGTCTTCAGATCGTGATCAAACCGTTAACAGAAAACGAAAATTACCCGTCAAAACAAAGGTATTGTTTGCGTTGGGAGCTGGCACAGAGGGTATGGTAACCGCTGCCGGTATAACAACAGTGTTATTTTATAATCAGGTGCTTGGTGTCTCGCCAGGACTTTGTGGATTAGCAATGGCTATATCCATAATTTCTGATGCAATTACAGATCCCTTGGTTGGAACCTTATCGGACAAAATTAATACATTGGTTGGTCGTCGTCACCCGTTTATGTTCTTGTCAGCCCTTCCTTTGGGAATAGGCCTCTATTTTTTATATGCTCCACTCGATGGATTAAGTGAGATCGGATATTTCATCTGGCTAGTTGTCTTTTTAATTATTACAAAATTTGGATTAACGCTATATATCGTTCCCCATGATGGTCTTGGTGCTGAATTGACTGACGATTACGATGAGAGATCCTCCCTCTTTGGTTATAACGAAGTTGGAACAATGCTATATCCGAGTATTCTGGCTCTCATAGTTTACGTGGTGATATTTCCATCGGGTGGTGAGTTTGAGAATGGCATGTTAAACGGAGCTAGGTACATCATCCTGGCCATTACAGCATCCCTAGTTGCTGCGTCTTGTGCATTAATATGCTCGATTGGAACGTTAGATCAAATACCTTATTTACATAAAGTGGATGTTTCTAAGAAATTTGATGGGAAGGACTTTTTTACTGAGCTGAAGCTATTATTAACAAATCAGTCCTATTTGGCCATTTGTTTTTGGATGTTTTTTATGTACGTGGGCCTCGGAATTATCGGTATTGTAGGTACCTATGCCTATATATATGTATATGGATTAGCAACTGAAGAGATGCTATGGGCCGGACTGGCAAAACTGCCAGGTATTCTTATCTGCATGCCCCTCTTAGCGTTTGTTACAAAAAGGCTTAAACTTGGTAAGAAGGCCATTATGGGAATTGGAACAGTCATCCCTGCAATGCTGGTTGGCTCTCCCCATATACTTAAGTATTTTGGTTATTTCCCAGATAATGATTCCTCTATCCTAGTTGCAAGTTTATTCATACCTGTGCTTATAGCATTCTGTATTTTCCCTTTGGCGATGATTGTTATGAATTCTGCGCTGGTTGATGTCGCGGATGAACATGAACTAAAAACAGGATATCGATCAGAGGGTGTTATTTTCTCTGTAAAAAGTTTTGCGCAAAAAGCAACTCAGAGTGTTGGCAGCCTAGTAGCAGGATTTGGACTAGAGATCATTAATTTTCCTGATAAGGCTGAGATGGGTAACCTACCTCAGGAAGCGCTTGATGGATTATTAATTATGAATGGGCATCTTTATCTGATCTGTTGGGTTTCTGCAGCCGCAGTAGTATATTTCTTTTTTTCAATTACTAGAGAGAGTCAAGAGGTTACCTTGACAAAGCTTGGGGAGAAAAGAGCAAAGAGGCAAGTTTAGAATGGTATTTCAATCCCTAGATGATGCGAGAAATTACGTTTTATCTAATGATGAAGACTACTTTATTAAAGATGAACTAATTCGAGGAGTATCTTTTACAGTCTTTAAAAATGGCCCTAAGCTTATCCCTGATATCCTGAATCTGTGTCTTAATCATAAAGAAAAAGATTTTTTAGTTTTCGATGAAGAGCGATATTCCTTTGCTGAATTTCACGAATTAACTTGTCAGATCGCTTATTTGCTTATTGATGAATACAACATTAGACCCGGAGACAGAGTTGCAATTCTGATGAAAAATTCTCCAGAATTTCCACTTGTATTTATGGCTCTGGCGTCGATTGGTGCAGTCGCAGTTTGTTTAAATAGTTGGTGGACGACCGCAGAGCTTGAATATGGATTTATGGATTCCCAGCCAAAGCTTGTATTCACTGATGAGCAAAGACTTGAAAAGATAAGGGGATTTGCATCTAAAGTAGGTTTTAAAACTGTTTTGTGTCGACATCGAGATTCGAGTAAGTCGGACGATTTTTGGGCCTCAGTTTCAGCGATTAAACAACGTCAACTGCCTAAAATTGATATTGATCAAGACAGTGATTTTGCTGTTATGTATACATCTGGATCAACGGGTCATCCAAAGGGAGTCGTTATGACTCATCGAGGTGCGATATCTACTTTAATGTCATGGTATTTTGGTCTTAGAGTGTTAGACGCAATGGGACTTGGTCCTGATCCGTACATCGATAAAAATGGTCAACCTTTCCAACCCTGCCAGTTAGTTTCTGTCCCTTTTTTTCACGTCTCAGGCTCACATGGGGGCGTGCTTCTTGCTCTTTGGAGCGGGACAAAGTTAGTTATCATGAAAAAGTGGGATCCACCAGAAGCCGTAAGGCTTATGGAATCAGAAAAAGTGAGTCGGTTCGGAGGCGTGCCGACAATGGCAGCGGAAATTATTGAGGAGGCTAAAAAAGTTGGTGCAAAGCTCGACTCGATCCGACTGATTGACACTGGAGGGGCCAATAGACCCGCTGATCAGGCAAAGGAAATGGCAGACTTTATTCCTCATGTATTGACAGGTACTAGTTATGGTATGACTGAGACCAATGCGCTAGGGATCGCAATTCGAGGGAAGGAGTACCTGGAAAATCCTAAGGTTACAGGAAGATTAATAGCACCACTGGCAGAAATGAGAATTGTTGATGAATTCGATGTTGATGTTGCGGTCGGGGAAGTTGGAGAGTTGGTTCTAAAAAGTGCCGCAAACATGCGTTGTTACTTAAACAAAGATATTGAGACATCTGAAGTTCTCAAAAATGGATGGCTTTATACTGGTGATCTTGCAAAGATTGATGGAAATCAATTGATTACGCTGGTTGATAGGAAAAAGAATATCATTATTAGAGGCGGTGAGAATATATCAGCTCAAGAAGTTCAAACTGCGATACTTGAACATCCTAATGTTGTGGAGGCTGCTATTTTCTCTGTGCCAAATGAACGCTTGGGTGAGATTGTTGGTGCTTGTGTTTATTGCAGAAAAACCTCACATGAAAACGAGAGTTCTTTGCGAGATTTCCTGAAAAGTTCGTTAGCTGCATATAAAATACCGGAACATATTTGGATTAAGAATAAACCTTTACCCCGAGTTGCCTCGGAAAAAATCGACATCGAGGCCCTCAAAAAGGAGTATAGCTAAAAATGAATGTCTCTGATAAAAAACTACAGAATGCACAGGGATTTGAAATCCTAAACGTAGAAGGCTGGATAGAACAAAATGTATCGTATCTAAAGCCACCGTTTGATTGGAAGAAGTTAGAGGGTGGACACTCTAATTTAACTTATATGTTGAGTGATTCAGAGGGAGTATGTGCGGTAATCAGAAGGCCTCCTTTGGGTAAATTACTTCCTAAAGCACACGACATGTCACGTGAATGGGCATTAATTTCAAATTTGGCACCGACAGGATTTCCCGTTCCTAAACCCCTAGGGTTTTGTGATGATTTAGATGTTACTGGCGCTTTATTTTATGTTATGGGATTTTCCGAGGGGAAGCCGCTTCACAGTAAGAAAGAGGCGTCTGACTCAATAAAACTGGAAGACAGAGTAATCCTTGCTCACTCTTTTATAGACACTTTAGCCTCGCTCCATAGTTTGGATCCTGACGCAATTGGTCTAGGGAAATTAGGTCGAAAGGAAGATTACATTGGCCGGCAAGTAAAAACATGGTATCGATCTTGGATGGCTTCGATTGAGCCTGCCAATTATGACGACCGAAGAGCCCATGATCTTCAAGAGTATTTTATTTCCTCAAAACCTGAGCAGCAAACTGCGAGTGTCGTGCATGGTGATTACGGATTTCATAATTGCTTAATTGGCGCGGATGCGAAAGTCTCTGCTGTGGTCGATTGGGAAATATCGTCATTAGGCGATCCGCTTGCTGACCTTGCATATACGCTTAAGAGCTGGCCTGAAGAACCCGATGATGCATCAAGCCAACTAGATCTTCCATCATCATGCGAAGGCTTGCCACCTAGAAAAGAACTGATAGATCGATATCAAAAGTTAACAAAACTGAATGTCGATGAGTTAGATTTTTATTTTGGATTTAATCATTGGAAGTCGGCTGCAATTATTCATGGTGTTTACGCCCGTTACCGAGCGGGCCAAAAAAGTACAGATGGAATAGATTTAGATGAAATTAAAGGCCGGATAGATGCATCATTGTCAGCGGCCGATTTTTGTATTAAGAGATACAAAGAGCGGTAGATGAAAGTCTTCAATTTTGGCTCTATGAATATTGATCATGTTTATTCCATGGATAAATTTGTTGCACCAGGAGAGACATTGCCGAGCAATTCTTATTCAAGATTTGCTGGAGGTAAGGGATTAAATCAATCAATTGCGCTCGCGAGAGCGGGCATGCCGGTCTCACATCTGGGTTCAATAGGAGCGGATGGCGTTTTCCTCAAGGAACTTCTTGATACAAATAATGTGGATACCAGCTATATCAACACTCTTGATTCAGCGACTGGTCACGCAATTATCCAGGTCGATTCAAATGGTGAAAACTGCATAATTCTTCATGGTGGCGCAAATTTAGAAAATAATGAGAATGAAATATGCAAACTTTTGGACTTAGCTGAAAAGAATGATGTGTTCTTAACTCAGAATGAGACAAATGGGGTAGGCAATTTGTTAAATAAAGCCTCGGATTTGGGTTTGACTACTATATTCAATCCAGCACCGATGACAATTGATGTCCTCTCTTACCCATTAGATAAAGTTGACTACCTAATATTGAATTATTCAGAGGCAAAGATGCTATCTGACGAAACAGATGTGGATGAAATCATCGATGAATTGGCGAGAAAATATCCATTGTCGACAGTGGTGTTAACATTGGGAGCCAGTGGAGTTATATACAAAAATGCTTGTATGCATCTCCAAGTGGACGCAATAAAAACTGATGTTGTCGACTCAACCGCAGCTGGCGACACATTTATAGCCTATTTTATTTCGGGTATTTGTAAGGAGTTTTCTGTAGAGAATGCAATTAAACTTGCATGCAAAGCATCATCAATTTGTATCACCCGTCATGGAGCAGCAGTATCCATTCCGGCTTTAGGTGAAATTTAATTTCAAGGAGAGAATAGAATGACTTATAGCTATGAAAATCAATCGAATGTAAGTCTGTGGATGAAAAGCCCCGCGATTTTATTATTTGCATCAATTTTTTTGATTTCTGGTTGCACAGACAACAACCCACAGAGACCAAATGTTATTCTAATAATGGCAGATGATATGGGCTGGGCTCAAACAGGCTACTACGGTCATCCTATTCTTAAAACGCCTAATTTGGATGCGATGGCAGCTAATGGTCTTAGAATGGATCGATTTTATGCAGGTGCGCCGAGTTGCACGCCAACACGAGCTTCTGTTATGACGGGACGGACAAATGATCGAACCGGAGCATTTCGAGTTGGCAGTTACATCAATAAGCAAGAAAAAATGCTTTCTAATGCCTTTAGAGAATCTGGTTATCTGACAGCCCATTTTGGTAAATGGCACTTAAACATGGATAGTCCTGATTTAGAGCATCCGCTTCCAGCAGATGATCCTCACAATCCTGGAGAGTTAGGATTTGACTATTGGTTAAGTCACACGACTGGATTCGATAGGTCATTTGAATTAAGTAGAAATGGTGTCTCAGAAAAGTTTGAAGGAGATGGATCAGAAATTATTGTTCAAGAAGCATTGGACTTTATGAGTCAGGAAATAGACCAAGGTAAACCATTCTTTATTGTTATTTGGTACTCTGCACCTCATGGTCCTTGGGATGCATCTGAAGAGGATATAGCGCCATTTTTGGGTAAGGTGGATAGAACTTCAGCCCATGGGCATGGCGAAATAGTAGCTATTGATCGATCCATCGGAAACTTAAGATCTGGATTAAGGGATCTTGGTATTTTTGAAGACACGTTGGTTTGGTTTACGAGTGACAATGGGGGTTCACCAAATTTAGATGTGCGTGTTTGGCCATCTGAGGATCCATTAGGCGGTGCTGGTGGTCATGGAGTAGAGATGGAGTACCCATCAAACTGCAGCAATGAAATAGATTTCAATTTAACTAGCCATGAAGCCCGATTTCTTCATGGTTGTATAAGGGGATTGGATCCCGATAGCACAGGTCATTTGAGAGGGTTCAAGAAAGATTTTTATGAGGGTGGATTGCGCGTGCCGACTGTCATAGAGTGGCCAGCTGGAATTGAGCCTCGAGTGACAAATTTTCCATCAAGCACATATGATATGTTTCCGACTTTGATAGATGTGGCAGGGCTCTCTTTAGATTCAATCAACTCTGTTCATGATGGTATTTCAATTGCTGAAATATTTGAACGAGAGCTCCCTCAAAGAGACAAACCTATTGGATTTCGAGCAAATGGAGGTTCGATGTGGCTGGATAATGATTGGAAGTTATTAAGAAATGTGAATTATGAGGGCAACAAATTTGTAACAACAGATTATGAGCTCTACAACATTATCGGTGATCCGATGGAGACTAACGATCTCAGCGAAATGTATCCTGAGCGTGTTGCAAAAATGAAACAACAGCAGAGTACGTGGAGTTTGTCTGTCAGTAAAAGTGCTTTAGGAGCCGACTATCCAGAAAATCGAGTTCTTAGTCACGGGAGATCAAATCCTACAATGCGGATAGAGAAGGCTCGTGAAAAAAGGCTTGAAGAATGGCGAGATGAGATTAAGCTGTCCGAGGTAACTGTGCTACCTTAAATAATCTTGCATTATTTCTCAGGCCCTGACGAGCATGTTGTTGATAGCTTGTTCTTGAGCAACTCGCTTTATAATTTTACCAGAGGCACCTCGAGTCAATGGTGTTGGGCTAACTGTTATTTTCTCGGGTATTTCGAAGATCGCCAATTTATCACTTAAAAAATCTGTTAATTCAGAGATATCTATATCACTTTGAGCGTATACCGTCGCGCCGACGATCTCACCCAGTCTCTCGTCAGGCATACTGTAAACACATGCTTCCGTTATTTTGGGGTGTTCTAGTAGAGCGTATTCTATCGAGCTACAGGATATATTTTCACCACCTCTAATTATTAAATCCTTGATTCTGTCAACGATGTAGACAAAACCATCTGGGTCAATTTTTGCGACATCACCTGTTTTAAACCAATCTCCATCAAAACAGCCTAAAGACTCATTTGATTTATTCCAGTATCCTCTGAACATTGAGGTACCCTTTACTTGAAGTTCTCCTGTCTCACTGGGACTTAAAACTTCACCTTTATCTGAAACAATTCTCATCTCCAATACAGCAGAGCACTCTCCACAACTGGACGGTCTATCCGCGTATGACTCGCTAAGTGCACTTGTCCCGATTGCGTTTGTTTCGGTCATCCCCCAGCCAATTTGAGGCATTATCTGATCATTTAATTCATTGATTTCTTTTACTTGCTCTGGCGCTCTTGGGGCGCCACCACCACCAAGTACAAAGAGACTTGAGATATCGTAATCACCTGTTTTTAACGCATTAACTAAGTCACCTGTTATTGCAGGCGCAGCTATAAAACCTGAAATTCTCTCTTTTTCAATGAGATCAAGACCTTTAAATGCATCCCATTTATACATACATACCATTTTACGCTGAGCTCTGAATGAGGCTAGAAGCACTACATGCGACCCTGAAACATGGAATAACGGAACAGCGAGAAGCAATGCCTCTTGAAAAGGAAATTGTGGTTTTTCAAGCTGATATCGGTAGGCTCTTATCTCTATTTCAAGCTCCCAACTCATTAGCGCATGAATTATGTTTCTATGAGATGAAATAGCGCCTTTAGGAAATCCTGTAGTACCTGATGTGTAGATAATGGTCACATCATCGTCAGCGTTCATATTTATGGTTGGCAACTGTGTATTTTGATACCTGGATATTAACGCTTTCCAACAATGTGAAGAAATATCTCTATTATCATCAGATCGCACTCTGACAACTTCCAATTTCTTTGGCCTCTCATTTACTTGCGATAAATTTAGTAATCTCTCATTATCGACAAATATAAGTTTTGGTTCACAATCATTTAATGCAAAAGCTAAATCTTTTGGTCCCCAAAGTGCATTGAAAGAAACAGCAATTGCTCCAATAGAGGTGGCCGCAATAAAACTAATACTCCATTCTGGATAGTTTCGCATTGAAATGCCGACTCTATCGCCTTTCTTTATATTGAATTCAGAGATCATTATGTTTGCGAGTCGCTTACTCAAGTTGAGGATCTCCAAGTAACTGTAGCGCTCATCTTCGTAGACGATAAAATCTAAGTCACTTGAGTGTGAGTAATAAAGATCTCTCAGTGTGATTGGGGCATTCCTAAAAACTTTTAAATGCCGACCATTTATTTGGGTGGAATTAAGCTCATATATTTCATTCGAAGCACATAGTTTTTCTATTGCTTGATTTCTAGTTATGGTAGCTTTGGAAGTATTAGAATTATTTTTCATAGTTTTAGTAATATACCATTCAACTGATTAATTTCGCTAGACGGCATTATTGGATTATTGGAGTGATTAAAATGACAACTAAATCTTTCTTTCCCAGAAATATTTATGCGCAGCCAACTGTAAATTCCTCAAGAGTTTTTCTCTCTCCGCCACGCTACATTCAAGGTCCGGGGGTAATAAGAAATTGTGGACTCTACCTTCAATTGATTAATGCAAATAATGTAGCTGTACTAGCGTCAAAACGAGGCTTTTCAGCTGAGGCCTCTGATGTTTTAACATCGCTAAGTAAAGAAGGAATTGCGCATTCAAAAGCTGAGTTTTTGGGTGAGTGTTCGAGAGAAGAAGTAGAGAGACATGCAAACAATCTAATGAGTTCAAAACCAGATTGCATTTTGGCGGTGGGAGGCGGAAAGCTTGTTGATGCTGGGAAATGCATCGCTCATAGACTAAATTGCCAAGTAGTAATTATTCCAACTTTAGCATCGAATGACGCTCCTTGCTCTTCTATATCAGTATTGTATACCTCTGATGGGGTTAAAGATGTTGTTGAATATTTTCCTCAAAATCCTGCATTTGTAATCGTAGATACCGAGGTCATCGTTAACGCAAGTGAACGTTATCTAGTCGCAGGAATGGGTGATGCTATGGCAACTTGGTATGAAGCTCGAGTATGCGAAGATAATCCCGCTACTTCAAATTTGGTAGGATGCAGACCTACACTCGCGGCTTCGGCTTTAAGTGAAAAATGTGCGCAGACACTCTTTGAACACGGAGTTTGTGCGGCAGAGAATGTTAGAAATAATAAAAATAGTGACAGTGTTGAGAGAGTAGTGGAGGCGAACACACTTCTGAGTGGTATCGGCTTTGAGAGTGGCGGCTTGGCCCTAGCCCACCCGCTAGCGAATTCTTATACGGAAATAACACGACTTAATAAGAAGTATCTTCATGGCGAAATGGTTGCTATGGGCACTCTCGCTCAACTAGCGATGGAAAACTCTAAAGATCTTGAAAAAGTTACTAAATTCTTTATTGATGTGGGGCTCCCAGTAAACTTAGAGCAGCTATCAATGTTTCCATTACAAAAATCTGAAATAGACATGGTTATAGAAACAGCTTTTAAAAATCCTCTTATAAAGAATATGAATTTTGAGGTATCTAAAGAATTGATATTAGATTCAATTAAAAAAGCAGATGAGGTGGGCACACATTTAGTCAGTAAATATGGCGATGAAGCTTATCGAAGACTTCATAATTGATTCTTTAATATTTTGTTAAGGATAATCATAAGTATAAAAAGCTAGTAGGGGTGTTTGGTGATGATGGAATATCAAGAAATTTTGTACAGCACATCAGATGGAGTGGCAACTGTCATAATCAATCGGCCGGACACTCTTAATGCGCTGACAAGCTTAACACAAGCGGAAATAAGACATGCTTTGCACAGCTCGGATATTACCAAAG
>MDTC01228464.1_pt1 | contig 17733 bp, 14 predicted proteins | sample 811181 | NCBI WGS metagenome assembly MDTC01 (sample SAMN05326644, study PRJNA326480) | marine metagenome | isolation source: seawater | place: Pacific Ocean: North | collected 2011 | reverse complement strand
GTTCCTGACTCCGCAGGATTAACTGACGTGGTTAAAGTATATTTTATTGTTTCTTTTGTACAAGAAAATAAAAACAATATCGATAAAAATAAAATGAATTTTTTCATATTTAATATATAAAATAGTAAAGGTTAAAATTGTGCTGGACTAACACTCTATTTGGAACTTCTTTCGTAAGCAAAACCGCCTTTTTTGCCCTCAGACCAAGACGTGATTTTTACACTTAAGTACGTGTCATCATCAACTAAATACATCACAAGGTTTTTACCAATAGCATCTTTTGGTTTACTAACTGCTGTTCTGAATTTTGTAAATGAAAGAGTTTCGATTTGACTTAATGTACCAATAGCCCATTTAGTACCAACGGGACTATTTGTTTTATCAGCGATGCTTTCTTTTATAATGTTATAAAATTGACCGCCATCATTTCCTCTGGTAATCCATACATTGGATGTTAATCGGTCTTGATTGGCCGCAACAGTAGGGTCTGAACCCTCTGATTTAGTAAATGCTTTTAGAATATGATTAGTAATTTTATTTAGTTCTGAGTTAATCTCAATTTGTTTATTGACTATAGAGATATCCTTGACCTTTACTTTGTGTTTATTTTTCCAATAATCTTTTGATACTTCAAGATTAGTTTTAGAAGCTATAACATAATCTTTATCACTAAACCTGTAAAGAAGTCTTAAGTTTAAACAAGAATGATCTTTTAATGAACGATATAAAAAGTTTACTGAAGCCATTATATTAAAGTGAAATATTAAGTATTAAATAAATATAATATATTTAATCAAAACTTGTACGGTACTTGTACGGTAAATTGAAAGTTAATGCAATTTTATGAAATACAACACAATACTACGATTAACATATTTACTCTGTTAATATTGCATTTTACTGATATAATATAGGATTTTAGAAGATATTTAAAACAAGTAATATTGCAGTATTTGTGTTCCCTCCGACTCCACCATCTAAAACCCTAACTACTTTACAAACAGGTAATTAGGGTTTTTATCTATTTTAAAATAAAGATTAATTTCCTTTTGCGGGTTCTTTAAATGGTGGTACTTGAATATCTTTTTTAACTCCCAACTGATTCATCAACTCAAAAACAGCACGTTCAAGTTGAAGATCTGTTCCTATATTTAAAGATTTCGCGCTCTGACGAACCTCAATATCTGGCGCAATCCCGATATTCTCAGCAACAAAACTATTATTAATTGGATCGAATACTGCATTATCGGGAGAAGTAAGTCTACCTCCATCAATCATTAAGTAATGAGTTGAAGATCTTACCAGCCCTCCCCATGTGCGCATTCCAATTAGTTTACCAACCTTTTGTTGTCGAAACACCCATGGAAGATAATCTCCACCAGAGCCAGCTAGTTCATTTATAAGTAATACTTTAGGTCCTAAAATACCAGCAGGTAACTTCATAGGTTTTCCGTTTGGCACTTCATTTGTCAAAGCTGCTCTAACTTCCCTTGTCATTAAATCTACCATGTAATCATCAAGTAAACCACCACCATTAAAACGTTCATCGATAACCGCCCCCTCTTTATTTTGTTGAGCAAAAAAGTAGCGATTAAAAGAGACAAATCCAGGGCCACCTGTATTAGGAACCCATATGTAACCAAGTCTACCGTTTGATAATTTTTCAACACGTCTTCTGTTATCCTCCACCCAAGTTCGTTGTCTCAATGAATTTTCACTTCTTATTGGTTTAACAATTTCTGTCCAGTGTCCTTCAAAATTTGGAGTTGAATTCAAATGGATAACGGTCTGCCTATTTATGCTTCCATCTAAAAATTTAAAAATATTATCTTTTGAACTAATCTCCTTATTATTTATACCGACAATGTAGTAACCTTTTTTAATTTTTAGTCCAGGAACGTCCAAAGGACCCGATAATCCTGGATTCCAATTTTCGTTTGTAAAAATTTTGCTTAACCTATAACGTCCATTTTCTAAACTAAAATCAGCTCCAAGTAAACCTACTTGATTTTTTTCTATTTCAGGATAATCTCCACCCCCAACAAAACTGTGACCAACTGAAAGCTCTCCGTTAAGCTGGTCAAAGACATAATTTAGGTCCGCACGGTGTTTAATATGAGGGACTAACGGAGCATAACGCTTGTAAACCGTATCCCAATTCCTTCCATGCATATTCGGGTCGTAGAAATAATCTCTTTCATAACGCCATGCTTCTTCAAACATTTGTTTCCATTCATCAGCTCTGTTAAGCTTCATTTGAAGATTTGGCTTTATGGATTTTGCTCCCTTAATATTAGATCCTGAGGTTTTTGCTAATTTCCAACTTCCGTTTAATTGCAGTAACATATTTTTTCCATCAGGTGTAATAAAGGTGTTTCCGACTCCTGAGGCAAATTCTTTAGATTCTTTTTTTATGAGTTCAAATTTATGTAATGTTAAACCTCTGCTATTTGGTATTCTTTCTCCCAAGAAAGCAGTATTGGCTGGACCAGCGAGTATATATGTATAATTTCTGATTGGAATTGGTAGCGAAAGTGTACGTCTACTGATATCATTAAAATCAATTTTCAAATCAAAATTATTTTTTTTATCATCATTTTTCTTCTTTGCTTTTTTACTTTTTTCCGGTTTATTTTTTGTTATTTTTTCTTCATCACTTTTGGGTTTAAATGGTGATTTATCTTCAACATCCAAATTGACAACGTATGCAGCATAAGTTTCATTAGCCATTATTGAACTAGTATTAGCCCATCCAGATCCGAGGGCAATATTAGTACTTGCTAAAAAATATAATTGTTTTTTATTTAAATCCCATGCTGGTGAGAAAGAATCAGCAAACGAATCTGTAATTGACTGAGACTTATTTAATTTAATAGACCAAAGATAAATCTGACGAAGCATATTACCACCAGTTTTGGAATAAGCAATCCAATTTGAATCTGGGGACCATTTCATTTGAATTGAACCGCGCTCAATATTAATTCCTCCAACATCAATAGTTTTAATAGTTTTAGTCTTTAGATCAACAACCCTAAGTCGAACGTCGTCATCTACAAAAGCAATATGATTGCCGTCAGGAGACCAGGATGGACTCCAACCTAACTTAGACTCTCCTATATCGATTTTATTAATAATTTCTGTGCCATCTTGATTACTAATAACTAACTGGTAGTTTTTACGATTTTCGTCAGAAAACCATGCTATTTTATCCCCGTTTGGTGACCACAATGGTCTGCGGTCAGCAATACCAGAAGAGTTTGTAATATTTCTAGAATCACCAAATTCTATTGGTACGGTAAAGATATCTCCTCTTGCTTCCATTATTACGCGTTTTCCATTTGGAGATAATGAAGCTGATTTACCTGATTTTGTAACATTTTCCCACTTGGTTTCAGCCCATGGGAAATCTCCTATAACTTCAATATCGACCTGGTTTATTTTTGATGTTGACAGGTCAAATGTGTGAACATAACCATTTCTCTCAAAAATTAACGTATTATCATGACCTGAAATATTTTTTACATCTGAACCTTGGAATTTTGTTATTTGTTCTAATGACTTGTTTACTTTATTGTAAGACCATATATTAGTGACCAGATCACGATCTGAAAGAAAATAAATCATTTCATCAAGCCAAATTGGTTTAATATCAGTTGAACTATTAAGATTTGGAAGTAGTATTTCATCTTGAGTCTCAAGATCCATTAAAATTAAAGGTGTGTTCTGACCACCTCGATATAAACGCCACTCAACATCCCAACGATCCATTTTATCAATGATCATTTGTGATCCGTCAGGTGAATATGATCCATCATTACCCCACTGAGCAGAAATTAATTTTGGCAAACCTCCCTCAATAGAAATGCTGTAAAGACGATTATAGCCTCTAGGAGCTGTATCTCTTGAGCTGGTAATTAAAATAGATTTTCCATTGGGATTCCAACCCCTTACTTTTGATCCAGATGGGTGCCATGTCAATTGTTTTGGAGTACCACCTTTTATTGGAACTAAGTAAACATTATTTTTTCCTGAACGGTTTGATGTAAATGCAATCGATTTACCATCTGGTGAAAAATATGGTTCACTTTCTACTGCAGGTGTACTAGTTATTCGTTTAGCTAAGCCTCCTTTTTTATCTACGACCCAAACATCGCTTGCATAAGTAAACGTTATTTGAGTTGCACTTATATCAGGATCTCTCAAAAGACGAGTTCCTTGGGTAAAACTTTGTTGAATAAAAAAAAGACAGAATAGTAAAAAAAGTGGTTTTTGTTTCATAATAATATTTCTCTTATTAATATTTATTTGATGCTAAAGATTGAGCAATTACTGATAATCAAAACTAAAACTAATTTAGAACAAAAACCTAAAATTTTCAATAGTTCATATTATTATGAACTACCTACTTTTACTGTATAAGTTTTTTAAGGTTTAGTATTTGTAGAAACTAGGGTAATTGAACAATCTATATTTTTAATCAAAAATTGAGTTAGATTGAGAATCACGATAAAATACCAAAATAACTGATCCATAATATAAGTTTAAATACTTCGCACATAATTTATATTATTCACAATTATTTACTTATTTCACAGTCTCAAGATAACTTAGAGAAGAACTAAAATATTCGAAAATAGAAATTCTCAAAAAATTCAAAAACCCTTTATAATCAATGATTTAAAAGGGTTTTACAATATGAATTTTAGAAAAATTTATTTTGGCATTAGCGCTGGGTTATAATAATAGTCCTCTCTAACAATATCCCCTTTTTCATTAAATGAGTGTTGTAAATGCTGCATTATGCTTGCAGTATTTCCTGATTTTTTATTTTTGAAGGTCCAGACCCACCAAGAAATAACCACCGCTCCATTTCCTTCATAATCCAACGCATCAGGATAGCCACTTTCACGAATATCAATAACTTCATAGTTATTATTAATATCATTTATTGATGCAAACTCTTGTTCTAATGTTTTAAACTCATTTATTCCAGTATTCATAACATCATAAAATTGAGTAGATTCTGTATACATGCTTTTAACTTTTTCATAATCCATTTCTTGATAAGCTTGGATTAAAAGTCTCACTTTAGAAACATAAGGATGGTCTTTATAAATTTCTCCATTTTTAATTGTTTCATAGGCGTTGTATGCCTTGCTCCAAAGCAATCTATCGTCTAAAACAGACATCCAAGCAATTTTTTTACCATCCGGTGTCATTCTAAAGTTGGCATTTCTAGGCATGTTTATCTCCACACCTGTATTTACATCATAACCCATCATCCAGGCATATGTCTTAACGTCAACAGAATTATCTTCCTTATATTCAAAAGCATCAGGATATGCTCCTCCTCTGTGAATAATTTCAAAATTTGCAATATTTTTACTCAAAAAAGCTGACCTAGATAATAATTGCTCCAAAGTTCCTGACTTTCCTCTCATAGAACCATGTCTCCAAAAAAAGTTTTCCGATACAAGACTCTTAATTGTTTCCAAATCGCCCTTTACAAATGCAACATCAAATTTTTTAGCAATTTCTAGAGCTGGATGCTCAATGTAAATCTTTCCATTTGCTTTTTTTTGTGCAAATGAAACCAATACAAAAAACATCATTGTAATAGTTAATAGTTTTTTCATTTTAAATTTTTTAAGTTAATCTTAAAGTAAATATAAAAAACATTCCGATAAAGATGTTTTTTATTAACTATTTTTATTTATCAAAATGTTTATATTTTTTTAATTTCCCAACCTGGCTCATAATCTCTTGACCAATATTTTTTAGCTTTTTTATTTTTTATTTTTCCAGATTTTAGGTTAATTGTAAGTGATTGATTACTTCTATATGCAACATTTGAATAATGAACTAAACTTTGACTAATCACGGCATCATTAATAGGTGCATTAAGATTTTCTTTACCTCTTATTCCATCTACAAAATTCCGCATGTGACGAGTTGTCATATTTCCTCCCCCACCAAGAGCATTATTCGATTCATTATCATTTGATTTTATATGATTCAATAAATTCCCCTGAATATCATACAATTTATATTCCTGTCGATTAACAAATACAGATCCCTTTGTTCCATAAATAATAGTTCCTCTTCCTCCCTCAATTTTTCTTCCATATGCGTTTCTACTTCTACCATTCCAATTAATAGATTTATTTTTTGGAAACTCAAACTTAGCCTCCATGTTATCATACATGGTCCAGCCATCATTTAGAAAATGATTTTTCTTTGCATACACATTTGTGTGAATTGGGTAATTTACATCCAAAGCCCATCTAGCAATGTCAAGTTCATGTGTTGCGTTGTTCCCTGCCTCCCCAGTACCATAATCCCAATCGTACCATCTCCAATTATAATCCCATGTATCGTAAGTGTAATCTCTTCTTGGTGCAGGGCCCTGAAACAAATCCCAATTCAACCCAGGTGGTGGATTGGTTGGAACTTGATTTGGAACCTCTCCTCTATTATTATTATAAAAACATACCGCATTATAGGCATCTCCAATAATTCCGTTATGAATACTTTTTATTATGTTCTGTGTATGGGTTGAAGATCTTTGCTGATTACCCATTTGTATAGTCTTATTGTAATATTTTTGATATTCAACCAGCTTTTCACTTTCGTCCATATTATGACTACATGGTTTTTCTAAATAAACATGTTTTCCATACTCCATAGCTTTACATGCTCCATACGCGTGCCAATGATCAGGGGTTGCCATAATGATTGCATCTACGTCTTTATCATCAAAAATTTTATGAACATCGACCTCATTTTTTACCTTTTTTGGGCTTAATTTGCTAAATAAATTATTGGCTCTGCCTGTTTGTTTTTCCATTACATCACAGAAATACAAAATATCAATATTTTTTAGTTTTAAACTAGATCTTAATAATCCAGGAAATCTCCTACCCAAACCCTGAAAAGCTAAACCTATTCTTTCATTGGATCCAACCACTCTAGAGTAACTTTTTGGAGACAACTTTATTGAAGAACCATATAAACTTCCAGCACCAACCGAAATACCAGCAGATAATATTGAAACCTGATTTAAAAATTTTCTTCTTTTATTTTTCATTCTATAAAATTTTATTAAAATTCTCTGATTTTGATATTTTTGAAACTTACTTCGTCTCCATGGTCCTGCAGCAGAATGTGACCTGAACTGAGCTGACCGAATCCTGGCCAATCCTTGTATTTACTGTAATTCACCAAAGACTTGAAGGTTTGGGAAAATCGATCGTATTCAAGCATTTTAATATTATCCAACCAATGTTCAACTTTTCCACCTATAACTAAAATTCTTGCTCTGTGCCATGTGTTTGGCTGAACACTTCTTTTACCCCTAGGTTCTTGTAAATTTTCCGCTGGGATCAAATCATATAGTGATGCCACGGTTCTGTTTCCAAATATACCTTTCTTTGCATCTGGGTGATTTTTATCATCAAGAATTTGATACTCTAACCCTATTGCTGAACCTTCTCCTTTGTTTAGATTCGTATCAACAAAATACTTGATTCCGCTATTCGCACCCTTTGTTATTTTAAAATCCAATTCTAATTCAAAATTACTGAACTTTCTTTCCGTAATAATATCCCCACCAGCTTTTGACTCTAAACCACCACTTGAAAGAACTTTTAATACTCCACCCTTATCAATTTTCCAACCTTTTCTAGGAAAGGAGTCTAACTTAGCACCTCTCCACCCAATTGATGTCTTACCATCCCACAAAAATCTCCAGCCCTTGGATTTTTGGTAATCTGACATATAATTATCAATATTATTAATCTCAACAACGTTTCTTTTTACTATATGTTTGTGGGCTTCTAAATTTGATGTTAATATTTTAATATTTCTCCATTTTATCATTTTTCCAACATTTTCTGATTTTTGAATCGAATGTATTTGTAAAGCAATAAAGCCTTTGCTGGTTGAATCATCAAGTAAATTGGAACAGTGAATACCATTGACCCAAGTTCTTATAGATTGTCCTATGGCTTCAACTCTAATTTTATTCCATGTTCCATTTTTAAATGCATTATTTGCTTTACTATTTCTTGTAAGCGGATATAAAAACAAACCTCTTCTAGATTGATCATAAATACCGCCAGTCCAAGATCTAGATTCGTCAGTATCAATTTCACATTGGTATCCATAAACACTTCCCTTCTCTGAAAGTAAACTCCTAAATTGAACTCCCGAGTTCAAACCAACATCTGCGTAAACTTCGAACTCTAAAATAAAATTTTCAAATTTTTCTTTAGTTCCCAAGTATGTGCTAGGTGAATTTAAAATTGATTTAGCAATAATTTCTCCATTTGGAAGAATTTCAAAATTTGCATTACCCTGCTTAATTTCCCAGCCATCAAAATTTTTTCCATTAAAAAGTTCAACCCAATCTTCTTGTGAAAAAATAAAGTCTGGAATGATGAGCAGACTAAGCAGAATAATTAGGAGTTTTTTCAAAATATAATGGATATTTAAATTTAAAATTCAAAGTTGAGATTAACTAAATTTAAGTATAAATTTTGTAAAAAACTTATTTTAATATTTTAGTTAAAAAAATTGTAATTTATTTTAAAGTTACCTATAGGTATTTAGAAAAATTAATTCTATTATTACAAAAAATTATTTTTATGTCATACCAATTTGGACTTGATGATGAGCAAAAAGCAATTCTTGAAGCTGCAAATAAGTTTGGAAAAAAAGAATTACATCCTCTTTCTGAAAAAATGGATAATGAAGAATGGTGGCCTGAAGATATTTTTAAAAAAATGGGGCAGGCTGGTTTGATTGGTTTAACCGTGGATCCGAAATATGGGGGAGCAGGAATGACTTACTTACAAGCAGGACTGGTTTGTCAAGCATTTGGAAAGTGGAATCATGCAATCGCACTTAGCTGGGTAGCACATGACAATCTTTGTTTAGATAATCTTTATAGAAATGGATCTGAAGAAATTAGAAAAAAATATATTCCCAAACTATGTTCTGGAGAGTATATTGGTGCCCTAGGTTTAACTGAACCAGGCTCTGGATCGGATGCTTTGGGGTCCATGAAAACTACTGCCAAAAAAGAAGGAGATTATTATATCCTAAACGGAAGCAAAACATACATAACCAACGGATCAATTGCAGACATTGTACTTGTTTATGCAAAAACTGAAGTTAATAAAGGTAATAAAGGAATATCCACCTTTGTTGTTGAGACTAAAAGCCCAGGCTTCAACGTAGTTTCAAAACTAAAAAAAATGGGATATAGAGGAAGTCAAACTGCTGAATTATTTTTTGAAAATTTAAAAGTTCATAAAGATAATATGATTGGTCCTGAGGGGGGTGGGCACATTACGGTTATGAATGGTTTAGATTTTGAAAGAGCAATGATTGCACCAATATGCCTCGGAATTAGTGAGAGAGCTTTGGAGATTTCTGTTGAATATGCAAAGATTCGTGAACAATTTGGAAAACCTATTTCAAGTTTTCAAATGATTCAATCCAAAATTGCTGATATGTACACATGGGTTGAGTCAATAAGATCACTAGTTTATTGCGTCCTATCGCAATGTGATTCAATCGATAAATCACAAGCTGGAAAAGGAGAGATTCATATGAACACTTCTGCCTCTGTAATGTTTGCATCTACAACATCAAATAAGATTTTAGATGAAGCTGTTCAAATTCATGGCGGAATGGGTTATATGTGGGAAAGCGAAATTAACCGTTTGTACAGATCCAGTAAATTACTTGACATTGGAGCTGGCACCACTGAAATTAGAAAAAAAATTATCAGTAAAGGTTTGTTGGGTTAAACAACTTTAAAATCCAAATTTATTTTACAATTAGCTGACCCTGCATCAATTGGTAATGAGCAGGAAAAGTACATACAAAAGTATAAATACCTGTTTGTGGTGCATCGAAAGTAATTGTTACACTTTCACCTCCACCAATTAACTTAGTATGAGCAATCATATCATCACTATCAGGTATATATTCATTATCCTTGGCATCAACTGCTCTACCAGCAAATTCATCGACATTAACACCGCTCTTTAACAATACAAAATTATGACCCATTATCATTTTATTTCCTCTTCCAGTATGGTTAAGTGTCAAAGTAACTTTTTGACCAGGACTAGCAGATAAAACACTTTTATCAAATTGCATTTGATCATTTGAATTCAAAACCAATTTAACTTCATTAATTTCTGCTTTTTCTGTCTTATTTGGTTCTGGAGATTTTGCTTTTTTTTCACCACCCCCACTACAGCCTAAAATAATAAACGTTACAGTAATTAAAATAATATTCTTCATATGTAAAAAAATTTAGTCGACAAAACTACAACATCTTATCAATATTTTAAATTCATTTTAAAAAAATTTAAACATTCTTAACGGCATGTTTTAAAATTCACTAATTTCGCTTAAAACTTAATTACTATGAAAAAAAATTTAATACTCTTATTATTTTGCATGATTTTTTCATTTCATTCCAATGCCCAACAATGGATTGATGATAACTCCTGCGATAAAGAAGCCTCAAAAATTTTGAATGAGGCAATTACTCACTTGGCTAACCTAGAACACTTGATGGCAATTGGTATGGCAAAAGCTGCACTTATTGTAGATAACGATTGTGAGTGTGCAAAATTGGTTGCAGCTGGTGCAGCTAGTAATAATTCCGACTGGGGATCAAGATCTGAAAAACTAAAACAGGTCAATACAAGTCTTTTAAGTGATGTTGAAAAAACATGGTTTATGTTACTTTCAACACCCAACGACAAATATAGTAATGCAGCAAAAAAAGCTGTTGAAATGCACCCAAATAGTGCACTTATAAATTGGATAACTTCATCGAACAATGATTTAGAATTAATGAAAAAATTTGTGAAAAAATTTCCTAATAATGCTGCAGCTGCTTACAACGCAATTGCATATTCTTATGCAAGAGATGGAGATTATGACAATGCATATCAATCACTAGATAAATCATTACAATTACATAACGGGCCTAACGCGCTAGATTCTAAAGCTGAAATTGCTGCTATGGAAAATGATTTCCAAAAGGCATTTGACAATCAAGTTAAAGCATATGATGTTGCACCTTTTGCCTCTCCTTATCAGCCAAAACTAGTTACATATGCTAGAAATTTAAATAAAGAAAATTTGGTAAATGGCTTAAAAGAGGCACAAATTGCTGTTCAAGATGCTATTGAAAACCAAGATTTAGAGGAATGGAAAAAATATATTTCAGAGGATATGACAATGACTGCAGGAGACTCAAGTCTAACTGAATTCTATAATCAAACTGAAGAAAGATTTAATGAAAAAAGAAACTTCACATGGAATGAATTTAAACTTAGAGATATTGATGTAAATTTTTCTCCTGATATGTCAATGGCTGTTCTTACATTTTATGCCAACGGATCCTATACTTTTAATGATTCTAAAAAAATGGTAGATTATAGTACAAGAGCTTCAGCCGTTTGGATTGCTACTAATTCTGGATGGAAAATGGTACATACCAATTGGGCACCATTTGGTGGATCTGGAATACCAAAATAAACTATAAATAGAAATAATTAAAAAACCTTCACAATGTGAAGGTTTTTTTATTGCTTAGCCTTTCTATTTGCAATAAAACTCTTAATAAAAAACACCATCGAAATTACTGATGTTCCAATCATCAATACCACTCTCAGTAATCCAACTCCACCCTGATCTAGGGATTTGGGTAATCTCATTCCAGTTAAAGCTATCAAAATTATAAAAGTTAGAAGTACTGCAATATGCGCAATAACTTTATTTTCATTTTTTAAACCTGGTGTACAAAGTAATAAAGCAACTCCAAAACCAACGGGTATTAAAGCAGTTGGAGATGACACTTCAAAATATCCCCACAAGCCAATTAGAATTAAACACACTGAATTTAATATGTTCGCTTTTGTTGAATTCATAATTCTTATTTTATATTATTTTCAAAAATACAAGAATAATTATTAAATGCCATTTATATAATCTGAAAAAGAGTCACTAAAAGAAAGACCTTTTGAAGTTCTTGTTATGGTTATTTTTTTGAAGGAAGATAATCCCCATAAAAGAAATTCACAGAAAAAATTAAGATCATTTGATTTAATCTTTGGTATATGTTTTTTTACAAATTTTTTCAATGGCTTAATTGTTTCAAAAGTATCCCCATAAGATTTGTTGTCTAAATTTTCATCGATAAAAAGTTCATTTTCTTTGAACCAGTTAATAATATCCCCATATGGATCAGTGTAGTCTTCTTTATTAAGTTTTTTAATTTTAGGAAAAAAATCATTGAAAAACGTTTTCGAAGCTTCAACAATCAAAAGTCTTGAAATTTCAGTTGCGCCCTCCTGCTCACCTTCATAAACCAACTCGATTTTTCCGTTTATTGCTGAGATCACTGCATTAAAATCTGTCATTCTAATAGCTGTTGTCTTCTCTCCGTTTAATAGCATCCTTCTTTTAGCTGAACTGATTAGGTTTTCAAATGCAGATATACTTAATCTCGCACTCACTCCGCTTTTTGGATCAACATATACACTTTCTCTTGCCTCAAAACTAATTTGCTCAATCAGATTCTTTGCAAGCTCCGGAACGTAAATATTTTCAGTATTTATTTTATTTGACTCTTGCGCGGTAATATCTTTTGAAATCTGAATATTTTTTGGATAGTGCGTCATAATTTGTGATCCAATTCTATCTTTTAATGGAGTTACTATACTCCCCCTATTTGTATAATCCTCGGGGTTGGCGGTAAAGACAAATTGTACATTAATTGGCAACCTGATTTTAAAACCTCTAATCTGTATTTCTCCCTCTTGTAATATGGAAAATAAAGAAACCTGAATCCTTGCTTGTAAATCTGGAAGTTCATTTAAAACAAAAATACAGCGGTGGGATCTTGGAATCATACCAAAATGTACTACTCTTGGGTCCGAATATGATAATTTTAAACTTGCAGCTTTTATTGGATCTATATCACCAATTAAATCTGCAACTGTCACATCTGGTGTTGCTAATTTTTCATAGAATCTATCATTTCGATGTACCCAATCAATTGGTGTATTATCTCCCATTTCAGCTACAAGTTTCTTCCCAAAAAAAGAAATTGGATTTAGTGGATCATCGTTGATTTCAGATCCTGAAACAATAGGAATCCACTCATCTAAAAGATTGGTTAATTGTCTTGCAATTTTAGTCTTAGCTTGACCTCTTAGGCCCAATAAGTTAATATTATGGCCAGACAAAATAGCCCTTTCTAGATCTGGAATCACAGTATCTTGATAACCATGAATCCCTGTAAAAGTTGAAATTCCCTTGGATAAATTAATTTCAAGATTTTTTTTCATTTCTTGTTTAACATCAAGAGATATATATTTTGATTTTTTTAGCTCTTTTAAGCTTTTAATTTTCTTTTGCATTTATTAAAGTCTTTTTTTTCTATTTTTTTCATAATCCTCAAATATCATTTCACCCAGCCCTTTTAATCCAGTGTAAAAAGCTTTTCCCCTGTTTGCTTTTGTAAATTTTTGAACAAAACTTTTTAAATACGGATCTTGAGCTATCATAAATGTTGTTATCGGAATGCTTAACCTTCTTGCCATTTGGGCCATGTTGTAACATTTATCAACGATATAGGAATCCAAACCATTACTATTTTTATAATAGCTTCCATCTTTCAATTTTAAACAACTTGGTTTACCGTCCGTAATCATGAAAATTTGTTTGTTTGAATTTTTATTTCGCCTCAAAATGTCCATTGCAAGTTCCAAACCCGCTACGGTGTTAGTGTGAAATGGCCCAACTGACAAATATGGTAATTCTTTGATTGAAATTGGTCTTGCATCATTTCCAAAAACAATAATATTTAATTTATCTTTTGGATATCTTGTGGTGATAAACTCAGATAAAGCCATGGCAACTTTTTTTGCTGGTGTAATCCTGTCTTCCCCGTAAAGTATCATACTGTGACTTATATCGATCATTAAAACAGTACTCATTTGTGCCTGGTGAAACTGATCATTAACCATTAAATCATTTTTTGAAAGCTTAAAATCTTCTAAGCCGTTTTGAATTTGGGAATTTTTTATACTTTCTGTAATTGCAATTTTTTCAATAGAGTCTCCAAACTCATAAGATTTCAAATCTCCGGAATCACTTTCACCCAAACCAGAATATTTAGTGTTGTGATTTCCATTCCCAGTTCTTTTCATTTTTCCAAAAATTTGCTTCAATGCATGTTGTCTTAAAAGCATCTCTGTTTTTGCAGTAAGAGTTGCCGAACTTTTTCCTTTAATATCTATTTGTTTTTTTAAATAACCCTTTTCATATAACTCGTCAATAAAATCATCCATTGTATAATTTTCGGATGTCAATATAAATTCTTTATCTAACTCTTTAAGCCAATTGATTGCTTCATCAAAATCGCCAGAAGTATAAGTAATTAGTTCCTTAAAAATCTCAAATAGTTTTTCGAAAGGTGTCTGATTTTTTTTAACGAAAGCCTTGAATAGGAAACCTGTTTGATTTATTCCTTTAATCATATCTTTATTACTTTGAAGTTGTGTGATCACTCACAATAAACCAATTATCATTTTTTTTAACCCACATTAAAGTGAAATGACCTGAACTGTCTTCAATTGATCTTTTTAAATAATATTCACCAATTAAGTAAGCAGTATTTTCTGTAATAAATTTAACTTTTTTTATCGTAAAACTTAATTTACCCATAGTAATTTTATCGGGATATGTTTTTAAATATCGTTCTTTCGTATTTTCCCATCCATAAATAGGGCCAGAAGATCCTGAGAAAACAATGTCTTTTGATTTCAAATAACCATTCATAAAAGTTGAAATATCACCATTATTCCACGCCTGTTCTTGATCATACATGACCTTAGAAATTTGAATAGAATCCTTGTATTTTATTTTATTTTGCGACGTTGCCTGTTGTGAAATAAAGACAAGAAAAAATAATTTAATAAAAAAAATTTTAGAAAATACATACATATTTTATTCTGCTATTGTAAAAATTTTGGATTGTTTTCCATCATTTGTCCAATTACTTCCTAGGTAAGTAACTATTTCATCAGTGTGTTGTCCCCCAATATCCCACATTCTTTTTTGTTTATCGTTCATTGGGCCAAAATTTTCCAAATTTCTATGGTTTTTTATAAATGATTCCCAAGAATTGTACCAAAATGCTACTTGAAATGAATAAGAGTTTCCACTGTAGTGACCTGTTGGAACAATTGCTAGCGCTTCACCAAGATCAATTGCTGGTTGTCGTGTAAATTCACTCCAAAGCTTGATGTATTCAGAACGATCAGACCATTTTGGATTGTTTTTATTAAAAACTACTATATGTTTTTTTGAAAAATCAAATTCTTTTTCAGTAATATAAAATTGTTCATTAAATGAAACTCTAACTTCATCAGAATGACCCTCCAAAAACATGCTAAAATATGTTCTCCATTCGTCTTTATGTATTTTCTTTTCGTCATAGGAAATATCCATTGCATCTATATTTTTATTGACCTCAGCCCCATAATTCACAGCACTAACCTGAGATATAGCATCAGGATAAACTTCAATTATTTTAAAAGTGAAGTTACTTCCATAGGTGTGAGAAAATAACCAATTGGAAGTCATTTTATTTTCCTCCGAACCCATGAAATAGATATCCATAAATTTTTTATGCATTTTCACAAAATCAGAAGCTTTGGATCTTGGAACATCAAGATAATAAAATGAATGAATTTCTTGACTGTAGGAATTAAAACATAAAATTAGTAGGATTAAATGGATTAGTTTTTTCATATTTAGAATGATTTTAAATTAATGATTGTTAATATTTTAAATATAGGTAAAATGTAAAAAAATACATACCTTTAAGTATGCTTTTTTAAATTTCTATTTTTTATATATGGATCAGAAATTAAAATCGGAAAATACACAAAAACTCATAGTAAAAACTTCATTTGAAATGTTTTATGAAAAAGGTTTTAATTATACAAGTATTCCCGACATAATGAAAAAAACTAAACTAACCAAAGGTGCGTTTTACCATCATTTTAAAAACAAATTAGAAATTGGTAAAAAAGTAATCGAAGACATATTATCAAAAAGAATTCATAATGGCTTTATTGCTCCTTTAATTGAAGAGAAAAAAAGAAATATTCCGGAACTATTACATTATGTTTTCACTGAAAGAATAAAAAGCTTTTCTGAAAAAGAAAAAGCACTTGGATGTCCAGCAAATAACCTAATAAATGAAATTGGATGTTCAATTCATGATTTCCGTGAACCCCTACAAAATCTTATGAATGGTTGGCATAAAGTTTTAGTTGAAACTATAGAATCAGGTATTGAAAGAAATGAAATAAAAAAAGATGTTGATCCAAACTCAGCAGCTACAATGTTAATTTGCTCTTTTGAGGGTACCAGGGGAATAAGAAAAATTTACGACGACGATAAGCTTTTTGAAAATTATTTGAAAGCTGTGAAAATTTTTATCAAAACTATTTCTACTTAAATTAATAAATAAAACTTTTATCCAATTCCTCAGAATCTTTATACTTAATCCTCAATTCTTTTAATTCTTGGGTTAATTTTTTAACAATGTCATTATACTCCGGATCATTATAAACATTGTTCATTTCATTGGGATCATTTTTACGGTCATACAACTCCCACTCATCAACATCATAATAAAAATGAACTAATTTAAACTCCTTGTTAACTATTCCGTAATGTCTTTTCACCATATGAACTGAGGGATATTCATAATAATGATAATAAACAGATTCTCTAGTCCATTTGTTATTTTCTCCTTTCATTAGCGGGATTAAACTTTCACCTTGCATATCACTAGGAACTGGAATCATTGCGGCCTCCAAAAATGTTTGAGCAAAATCTAGATTTTGAACCATTTCCTCACTGGTTATACCAGGTTTAATTTTATTTGGCCATCTTATCATTAACGGAGTTTTGAAAGATTCATCATATATAAATCTTTTATCATACCAACCGTGTTCTCCTAAATAAAAACCCTGATCGGAGGTATATACAACGATAGTATCTTCAGTTAAATTATTATTGTCTAAATAATCTAAGACTCTTCCAACATTGTCGTCAACAGATGAAATAGTGGCTAAGTAATCTTGCATATATCTTTGAAATTTCCATTTCATTTTTTCATTCTCAGACATATTTGGCCAATTATCTTTAAAATCCTTGTTAATTTTATCCAGAGTAATATTGTATTTAATTTTTTGTTCCTCATTAGCCCTATTAAATGGACCCATAAACCCGTTAGGACCTGGTCGGACAACTGATTCACCACGAATGTATTTGATCTCAGGTCTTACATTTTGCATACTTTCTAAAACCTCTGGTCTAATTTTACTGTCATGCATGTATTGCATGTGAGTTAATATATTCATTTCAGCTGTTTTTGCAGCGGTTCCTCTGCCCTTATAATCGTCAAAAAGGGTTTGAGGTTCTGGAAACTCTTTTTCATAAAATTCAGCAAATTTTTCTGGACTTGGCCACCATGGTCTGTGAGGTGCTTTGTGTAGATACATCATCATAAAAGGTTTACTTTTATCTCTTTTTTTATCCAACCAATTTAAAGTTACATCAGTTATTATATCGGTAACATAACCCGTTATAACTGTGTCCTTTTCTTTTCCAATAAAT
>MDTC01120209.1_pt1 | contig 17733 bp, 11 predicted proteins | sample 811181 | NCBI WGS metagenome assembly MDTC01 (sample SAMN05326644, study PRJNA326480) | marine metagenome | isolation source: seawater | place: Pacific Ocean: North | collected 2011 | reverse complement strand
TTTTAAAGATGACGAGACTTATCCTGAAAATAGAATCAATGACATTAACTTAAAGTTAAAACATCTTGCAGCCGTTGAAAAAGATAAAAAAAACAGATATGATGAAAGTATTAATAGTGCTAATGCTGCTTTTAATACTCAAAGTTGGAAAATGGCCAAGCAATACTACAATGATGCTCTTTCAGTATTTGAAAATGAAAAATATCCAGCAGATCAAATTGTACTGATAGATCAAAAAATTCTTGAGGAAGAAAACCTTAAAAAACAAAATGCAGAGAAAAATCAACAATTTGAATCGCTGCTTAATGAAGGGGATGATCTTCTAAATTCTCAAAGTTTTAGTGATGCTAGAGCAAAATATATTGCTGCTAAAGATTTATTTCCTAACAGAGTGATTGTTGATCAAAAGTTAACTCACTTACAAACTACACTAGATCAAATTAATTCTAAAAGAGTAAAAGACAGCTCATACAATGCCCTTATCACAAAAGCAGACCAGCTGAGAGATACTGAAAAGTGGAAAGACGCCAAGGAAGTTTATCACGATGCGTTACTTGTTAAACCTTTGGAATCTTACCCTCAAGAACAAATCGAAATAATAGAAAATAAAATTGCCTCAAATGAATCTGCTAATATAAGAACACAGTATGATGACTTCATAACAAAAGCAGATCAGTTTTTTACTGACAAATCCTACAAAGAGGCCATGTCCTTTTATGATCAAGCCAATGAGATTCTACCCAGTGAAGTATACCCTTTGGATAAAATCAGAGAAATTAAAAGAATCTTTTCTGATGAAGAAGCCCAAGAAAATCAATATAAAGTACTGATTAACCAAGCAGATAATGAATACGAGTCTGAAAATTGGAAACAGTCACTGTTACATTACACGCAAGCAAAAGCCATTTTTGATAGAGAATATCCAAATAAAAGAATAGAGGAACTAAATCAAATATTAAGTGATCTTCAAACTGCTGAACAATCTGATCAAAAGAAAAGAGTTGAATTCAACCAAATTATTAATGATGCTGATGGTTTACTGGCTCAAAAGAAATACAATGAAGCCAAGACCAAATACAATGAAGCTCTGGCACTCTATGAAAATGAATATTATCCTAAGAAAAAAATTGCAGAAATAGATGTTATTCTTGAAGAACTAAATGGTGAACAAGAAACTATTGATAAATACAATCAAATTATTACTAATGCTGATGCTCTAAGAGACAGTAAAAAATGGGAAGAAGCTAAAAAACTCTACTTAGAAGCCAATGCAGTTATTCCTTCCAATCCTTACCCTGGTGAGCAAATTAAATTCATCAATGAACAAATGAAAGGAGAAACAGATGCTGAATTTAAAGTACAATATGACAAACTAATTGCAGCAGCTGATGATAAGTTTAATGCCAAAGATTACCAAAAAGCAAAAGAGCTGTATTTAAGAGCTCGTAGCATGAATCCAGAGGATAGCTATCCTGGTCAAAAGCTTTCTGAAATTAATCAGATACTTATTGAAATGGCAAGTAATAAAGTAGATGATGAAAAATTTAAAGTCAACCAAGAAAAGTACAATCAGCTAATTAAAAAGGCTGATGCTGCTAGAAATAATAAAGACTGGAATAAAGCCAAAGACTATTACATACAAGCCAATAAAACGTTACCTAGTGAAACTTATCCTCAAGAGCAAATTGATATCATCAACAATAGTATGAAAGATTCTGCTGTTGAAGAAATTGAAAAACAATACAATAAATTAATTGATGTTGCTGATAAAATGTTTCAAGATGAGAAATATGATAAAGCCATTAACCTCTACAGAAGAGCACAATCTATAAAACCAGATGATGCTTATCCACCAGAACAAATCAAAAAAGTAGAAGAAGCAAAAATGATTGCCCTAAACAACGATAAGAACCAACAGCAATTTGGTTTACTTATCAAGGAAGGAAAACGTGCATTTAGTGCTAAAAATTATCGATTGGCACTTAAAAAGTTCCAAGAATCTTTAGAAATTAAGCCTGAGGCTAAATTTCCAATTGATAAAATTGAAGAAATCAATCAGATCTTGGATGCCAGTTCAAAAAAGGCTAATAAACAAGATGCTGATTTGGCCAATAACAACACTACTAGAAGTGCCAATACCACTCTTTACTATGGTGAAGAAGTAACTGGTAAGTACAATGAAGATCAAATTGATGCTATTTTAAATCAAGGAAGAATAGATGATGTTGATAACAGAGGAGGTTCAGCTGAAGATAATAAAGATATGCAAGGCAACTTTGTGCTTCAAAATACGCAAAGACAAGAACAATCAACTCTTTTTCATAATCAACAGTTAGGCATTATTTCTGAAAATATTGATAGAAGTTTTGATAACAGCAATGATTCCAGATGGAAGGTAATACCTCAAATAGATTTGTATAAGGATCAGAATTCATTTTTAAAAAATGAGGCGAACACCTTCAGTATTGATAAAACCTTAAGAAATACTGAAAATATCAGTAGGATGACTACCAATGAGGTTAACCTGAGTTTATTAAGAGATGAGAAACTATTTTCAAATAATTCTGCTGCTGAAAAATTCTTTGATGAGAAAATGGTTCTTGATATGGATTTAATTGAAAGAGGATATTCTTCTACTTATGATAATCTTGTAGATAAGGAAATGATTTACAATGAAGTAGAACTAGAGAATTTACAGCGTAAACAAAATAGAAATATGCTACTAGTTGATGTAAATAACTTTAAAGAAAATTTAGCAATTATTAATGAAACTGATTTAGGTCACAATAAGAACATAACTTACACCAATTATGAGTCTAATGAATCATTAGTAACTAAATTAACTGAAAGCTTTAATTTCTCTGACAACCCAAGAACTGACAAAATTATCCCGTCTTTTGACTATTACAAAGATGATTTGTTATCAAAAAATAATGTAACTAATCTCAAAGGGATTAATTCTACTTATGATCAATTTAAAGGAACTGAATCGCTTACTGCAAAAATTAATGATTTTGCTATTGATGCTGATTTGTCAAGGGAAGAAAATGCAATTAATGTAAATCGTTACCTTGATAAAGAATCTTCTAAAGTTTCTGTTTGGAGCGATGTCAATGAAGATAAGTCCTATGGTGTGCATTTGGTGAATGAAAGAGTAAATGATCAAAGCCAATTACAAGGAAAAGAGCAAGAATCTAACAGAGATATGAATATTTCTGAACAAGAGGTATACAGTGATCAATATTTAAAAGATAAAAATGACTTGGCTGATTTATCTGAAAAAAGTAACTACATGAATGCTCAACAACTCGAGCAATCTAAAGCTTTAAAAGCCACTTCGAATACAGACAAAAACACCCAGCAGCTTGCTGTTGATTATCCTGAAGGTATCACTGAAAAACTATTTGAAAGAAAAAATACTAGTGGTCAGGTTATTGAAGTCACTATACTAAGAATAGTTGTTAGAGGAAACAAAGGCGATGAGTATAGAAAAGTAAAGTCTAAATGGGGGGAGAGCTTTTTTAAAAATGGTGGAGTTACTTCTGAATATATCTGGGATACGGAAACCAATTAATTAAGTTTTTGGTTCCTGTAGATCACTTAAATAGAACCATTGATATACATCTACCTGTTAAAAGGATTATTTCCTTAGTTCCGTCCCAAACCGAACTATTAGCTGATTTAAAATTAAACGACGAGGTAGTAGGTATTACTAATTTTTGTATTTATCCCAACGATTGGTTTAAAAATAAAAATAGAGTAGGGGGAACTAAAAATTTTAATATCAATAAGATTAGGGCACTAAAACCTGATTTAATTATAGCCAATAAAGAAGAAAATAGCAAGCCTAAATTAGAAATATTAATGAAGGATTATCCAGTATGGATAAGTGATATAAGAGACTTAAATTCAGCACTTGATATGATTGATAAAATTGGTAAAATTGTTCAAAGAGAATCTAGAGCTACTATCATTAAGAACAATATTCAAAAATCATTTAACAATAATATTAGTCCTACAAAATCCATCAAAAAGGTAGCCTATTTGATATGGAATAATCCATTGATGACTATTAATCAAGATACTTTTATTCATGAAATGTTAAGTGTAAATGGGTGGAAAAATTGTTTTTCGAATCATTCTTCAAGATATCCTAAAATCACAATAAATGAGCTTAAACAGGCCACTCCAGATTTGATATTTCTTTCAAGTGAGCCTTTCCCTTTTTCTTCAAAACATCTAAATCAATTTAATATAGAAATCCCTTCAGCTAAAGCTGTTTTAGTTAATGGTGAATACTTCAGTTGGTATGGTAGTAAGTTGATGAAATCACCTTCCTATTTCAAAAAATTGAAAAGTGAGTTATTTCTTGATTAGTTTTTCAGAAAATAGGATGGTCTCTCCATTTTTAATAAGCAATATATATACTCCTATACTTAAATGAGAAATATTAAATGATAATCTGTTTTGACCTTCGTTAACAAGACCATCGTATAGAATATTCAATTTTTCACCTTGAGCATTATATAGACCAACTTTCAGAATCATATCTTTTTCTGTTATAAAATCAAAATAAGTTAATTCTCTTGAAGGGTTAGGAAAGAGATTTCTTTCAGAAAAGGATGGGTCATGAATAAATTCAGGAATAATTGGTGGTTGGTAAGCATCTCTGCAAGTATCAGAAACAGCTACACTACTTATCCAACTACCATTTGCGCCAAACTTTCCATACATTCCTGAAATCCATACTTTACATGGTTCATCATATTTTCTTTGAATACCTGAATAATCACCCCATCTTTCAACGTTACTACTTAGTCTATCTATAGCTTTATCTCCTCGATGAAGCTTTTTTAAGCTACTGTATTCATCATCTTTATAATAAATACAACTGACTCCATTGGTGTCAACAACTGATGAGTAATTGAATCCAATGATGCATTCTGTTTCATTAACATCTATCGCGGTTGACGCAATGTTGGGATACCCGTAATCAATAACAGTATCAGAAATTATATTGCCCTCTACAACCAAAGAATCAGACCAGTAGTTATATATTTTCCCATGATAAATACCACAAGTACCAGTTGAAGTATCCATGGAATGGTTTACAAATTGAATCCAATATTTATCGATTATTCCTCCTAAAACTCTTGAATCATTTGTTGCTAATTCTTGTCCATTGTACTGTTGACCATTTGGACTTAAAAAATAATGATCAGGTAGAATCATTCTTTTCATTGAAGCGGAAGCATTAGAAGACAATTGGTTCTCTTCAATTTTCACTAAATACATTGTGTCACTTTCCAAAGAAAAATTCTTATTACTTAAAAAATATTGTCTTTTTTTCTGAAGTTCTCGAGCTCCTCTGACAGGGTGAATGTTTCTTGCGTAAATAGAATCATCTTTAAATTCAGACCATAGGTTAAATGATAAACTATCTGCTCCATTATATCCAGTATTTTTGTCAATTTGCCATATTATTGATTGATAAAAACCAAGTTGCCAACTAACCCCGTTAAGCAAAAGGTTTCCAGTAACAAATAAATCATCTTCGGTAATAGATATTGCAGGATAATCAGTCCAATGTCCAGTATTTAAAGCATCTCCAACTAACATATATACATTCCAATCTCCTAAAGGATCATTGGTGCTAGAAAAAGCAACACATACGTGACTACTGACAGGTGTCTTTCCAACTAAAAAAACCAATATAAATCGGTCTTCATTTGGATCATATATGAATTTTGGATCATACTTACTAAAAAACCTAAGGCTTGTATAAGAAGACATTATTGAATTAAGCGTACCTGTTTTTAAAAGGCTATCTTTTTTGGTGTCATATATGATGTAGGAAGAATTTATTCCAGCAATTAGTATTCCTTCATTAGAAATTGCTAAAGTGTTATCATTAGGAACCTTATTATTATACAAGTTACCTTCAAATCCATTTTCTACTATAATTGAAGAATCAATACTATTGAATTTTTTATTCAATACAATTTTCTTTCTAGGGTAATTTTTAGTAGCTAATTCTTTCTGGCTCAATAAAAAGCTTCGATAGCTATCTCCTCCAGGTTGAGCCATTTCCAAGGATTGAATATTTACCATCCAATTGTCTGTGGATTTTAGTAAGTTAACTTTTTGGTGTTTCTTAGTAAAAGACTTAGTAAGAATCTGACTATGATAACTCCAATTAATTAGAGAAATAGCCACTAAAAGAGTAAACTTATATAATTGGTGTTTTTTAATCATTTAAATTTCTAATCACAAAATACTCATTAAATAATATATTGAAAAACCTAGAAGGTATATTATTCCAATAATTGACAGAATATTCAACCAAAATGGTGGTTGATTTTCTTTAGAAATGTATTTTTTAACAAGTATGAAGTTGTAAATAGCAATAATAGGAGCTACTAAAAATGAAATAACTGTTGCTACATTAACAAGTACTCCAAAATCTCCAAAGTTTTCATATTTCCATATGATTAGAAAAGTGCCTAGGATCAAAACAAAGATTGAAAGTGTATATAGTTTTTTAGAAGGGTATTCTCTTTGATTTAAAAACAATAGTTCAGTTGTTCTTTTTAGAGCCCTTCCATATCCATCAAAAACCGCTATGCAAGTCCCAAACATTATCGAGAACGTGCAAGAAGCTATTATGACATAGCTCCAAGAACCAAAAACTCGAGTGTAAAGACCAACTACATCGCTAGCAAATAAATGACTTTGCTTGGCAATTGTTAAATCAGTTCCGTATATTAAATAAGCACCAAGTGTAATGAAACAAATGGATAATAAAGCAGAAACGATATACCCTAAATTAAAATCAAATAAAGTTTCTTTCAATTTTGGATGATATCCTGAACTTTTAATTTTTTCTATGGTCCAGAGGCTATTCCATGTGCTTAAATCTACAGCGGTTGGCATCCAACCCATAAGGGGGATGATAAAAGCAATGGCTTCTGGACCAATTGCCATATCAAATAAAGGAACAGATTGCTGATTTATGGGACCATTGAAAATGCAAATCACAAAAGCCGATAGTGTTGAAATAAGTAATACTATACCCACGACTTTAATAATTTGATCGAGTGCCTTAAATTTTCCAATAATTAGAATGGCACCACAAATTGAAAATATCAATAGAGAAGAAGAAATATTATCCCATCCAAAGTCTTTTAAATGAAATAAATTTTGCATGAAACCCGTAGTTACTTTTCCAACAGCTGCACATACAAAAAACATAGAGCCTATGGTAATTAAAAAATAACTCCAAATCGCCCATTTACCCAATTTAAGATAACCATCAATTATACTACTTCCTGTTGCATTGGCATACCTGGATCCAAATTCAAAAAATGGATACTTCAATATATTGGCAAGAATTACAGCCCATAGCAAACCAAAGCCAAATAATGCACCCGCTTTAGTACTCTGTACCAAGTGAGATACTCCAATAGCCGTACTGGCAAAAAGAATACCAGGTCCAAGTGTTTTGAAAAGATTGGAAGATGGTGTTTTAAACATGATTTCTTAAACTAAATTAATTCTTTTGAATGAAATCTTTATTTATAAGCTATGATAGATATTAAAAATCAATATCTTGGTGGTGGAGTAAAATATTTATTTATGGTTGATCTTCCTCTATTAGGTAATGTTTATAAAAGTAAATTACTTTCGGATTTATTGGAAAACAAAAAGGCCTTGGCTGATGCTCATAATGGAGTGAATATATCTTCAATTGATCAAGCTTTTTTAAATAAAAGAGATATTTCAATTGAAAAAAGAAAAATTCTTCATGATTCAATTGAAAAGCAGTACAATTCTATTGATTTAGCTCTTCCCAAGAGTTTATCAACTATTAAAAATCAAGGAACCTTCACAATTACCACTGGTCATCAATTGTGTTTGTTTGGTGGTCCGCAATATTTTATTCATAAAATAATCTCGGTTATTTCTACTGCTCAAAAATTAAAAAAGAAGTTTCCAAATAATATTTTTTTACCTGTTTTTTGGTTAGCCAGTGAAGATCATGATTTTAAAGAAATTAGTTCATTGACTATTTTCAATAAGAAGTTAGGTGTTGAAAAAGAAGACTCTATTGCGGTTGGTAAACTCAATCCTTCCATTTTCAAACCTATTTTAAATGAGCTAAAAGAAATTTTTAAAAATGAGGAGTCTTTTAACCATTTAGAATATATTTTTTCAAAAGCTCTAGAAATGCCTACTTGGTCTCAGGCGTCAAGATATTGGATCACTCATGTTTTTAAAATAGAAGATTTAATCATTATTGATGCGGATGATAAATCACTTAAAGTACTGTTTAAAGACTCATTTCATGATGAGTTAGATCAACAATTTATTCATCAGTATGTTTCTGTTAAAAATAAAGAACTTGAATTCAGAGGATATCAACCAAAAATTGACCCAAGAGAACTTAATCTTTTCTATTTAAGCAATAAAAAAAGACAACGTATCATTTATAAAAATAATTCATTTTTAATAGGGGATCAAAGTTTTGATAAATTACAGATATTAGAAAAGCTCAATTCTTCAATTGAAAAATTTAGTCCAAATGTTCTTTTAAGACCTCTATATCAAGAATCCATTCTCCCTAATTTAGTTTATATAGGAGGGCCTTCAGAAATTGCTTATTGGACTCAGCTTAAAGATGCTTTCGATTTTCAGTCTATCCCTTTTCCAATTGTAATGCTTAGAGATCATTTTACTTGGCTCAGTCAAAAGCAATTAGATCAATGGGAGAACTTAGGATTAACTATAAATGACTTGCTTAAATCACCAGATGAACTCATTAAATCCTTTTTGAATAAGAAACACCAGAATGATTTGTCATTAAAAGATCAAGAGAATCAATTAATTATGATTCAAGATGATTTAGTTAAAAAAGCTTCTCAAATTGATCAGTCTCTAGTTCCAATGGTTCTTGGGTCAATAAAGTCTATGTTAAATGGTTTAAATAAAATAAATCAAAAATTTTCTCAGTCTCTTAAAAGAAATGAGGAGCAATATATTGCTCAAATAAGAAAGATAAATGGAGCTGTTATTGAAAATGGTATTTTAAAAGAGAGAACGGAAAATTTTATTGGTCCATTTCTAAAATATAATGGAGATTACATTGAAAAATTGATAAAATTATCATCTGTTGAAAGCAATAGTTTGAAAGTTTTGATTTACTAGCTTAAAAGTGCATTAACCTCAAGCATATGCTTGGATTGCTCAAAAAGATCAACTAGTAGTTCAAATTCTTCTAAGGTGAAACTAAGATTGATATTGTCATTTGGAGTACAGATTAAGACATATTTTTCCTTCAAAATATCAACCAAGTGGTCCTCTAAGTTATCTTCAACATAGTTTATGATGTTATGTAGTGAATTATAACTTTTTATGTCACAAGAGTACAAGATGTTTTGAACTTTTACCAACAAATTGTTACAATGTTCACACTGAACTACACATCCGATTTTATTTTTGTGCAATATCTTTTCAGTATCTGGGCAATCATCATGCATATTTGATATTTAATTTTTTATTGATTGCTTTTATTTTTTTCTCCAAAATATTGTCCTCAATTTCAGCATGAATTCGAAGGTCTTGTTGAAATATGCTAAGTTGTTGTATGAAAATTTGAAAAAAGGATAAATTTTTAGCAGGTACTTTATAATTTAAAAGAATATTTTGAATTTTTTTAAGTTCATCTTTTGATTGATGATGATCATCCATAAAATCAATGGCTTTTCTCCCATGGTCTATTATAAAATCAAAGTCATTTGGAGATTTATAATAATAAAAATTAAATAAGCTTTTGCAATAAGGAAAGATCAAGTTGTCTTCCATATGGAAGTGCTTGATAAGGTCTATCTTATACTCCTCAAAAAACTTCGAAACAATAAATATCAAAGGATTAGATTCTTGTTTTGTGAGTTTATCAAGACACTGTTCTATTTCTGGTAATCTTTTATTGATGTAATATTTATGAGATTTTTCTAGGTAATCGACTAATACTGGAATTCTGTAACATAAAAAATCAGTACTCTCTATATTTTCATAATCATTATAACAACTTATTAAGTCAAGAATAAAGTCAGAATTTAATTCACATTGAATGGAAATTTCTTCTAAAGAGTTTTCAGAATTTGAAGAAATACCGTATCTGTAAAATAAGTGTTCTATGTTCCTGTTATAGCTCGTAATTGATTTTGGACTGTAGGAAGAAGAAAACATTGAATTGACATTTAATTTTATAGAACAAATTTCTTAAAATTGTTTTCTTTTGTCAATACCCCAAATAAGGTATATTTATTAAAAATTAAATGAAATAACAGAACCTAAAATGTTCATTATTCTTGGGTTTTCTGTGTTTATTTCTTTAATCCTTAAGTATTTAAGTTCAAGATCTAATTTTTTATTGAGTTTAAATTCAATTCCAGTACCCATTCTGTTTTTATTGTGAATTAAATCATTTTGCAAATGGAATAACATGAAGTAAAATTCATCATAACAGTAAATATTTATTTTTTTATTGAGCTTTAGTTTTATTTTGAATCTTAACCTCTCATAAAATTCATTAAATCCATTGGGAATGATATTATATTGAGTTCTAAACCTTGAGTAAAATGATAAGTCTTTTAGTTTAGTTTTATAGGTAAAGTCATGATGGAAACGATTTTCAGTGATGTAACCAAATTCTTTATTTACGGATTTTACTCGGTAAGCAATACTATTAGAAATATGTTTATTAAATTTTTTCTTTAATGATAATTGAGTGTAAAACTGATTAATTTCATTTGTGTTTTCATTTGTTCTCAATTCAGTTTTACTTGATAAAGTAAGGTCTTTACTGAGTTTGAAATTAAAATTTGATTTTGTCCATAAACCAAAGTCTTGATAATAATCTTGAGAAAATAAAGCAAGGGGAATAAATAAAATTGAAATTAAAATAATACGCATATATTAAATAAAGTTTGCGATGTGGATATCAGAAATTTCAATTATTTCTTCTCTTTCGTTAATTGAAACATTCAGCATTATCAAGCTATCTCTTCCTTTAGGACAATCAATACAGTCACTGTATGTAAAAATGGTATACTCTCCTGTATTTAAAAATTTAAATTCAAATGTTCCATCATAGCTGGTTTCAGTATTGTCATTGTGGGTATTGTTGGTATTCCCATATATAATAAAAACTTCTTGATCTTGTGCGTCGTAGGATGCGAGAGTGTCCCCTAATACATTAATATTTTCTACAATTACTTTTCCTTTTATAATGGCTTGTCCACCTGTACCTTCAGATTTAGAACATGAATTATAAAATACTGAAAGACAAGTAAGTAAAATAAAATAAATTGTTTTTTTCATGGTTTTGGTTTTAAATGTTTTTTATTAATTTATTATTAATAATTTGATTGTCTTTATTCTTTATTTCCAGAATGTAAATTCCATTCGGAGCATCAAGTTTGATATTGGTAGTTTTATTATAAATGCTATGCTGTTCAATCAATTGGTTGTTTATATTTTTGATTTTTAATTCAAATTTATCAAGATTTTGGTTTTGAATAATGAACTCTCCATTATTTGGATTTGGATAAATTGACAATTTTTGAGTAGAGATACTATTAATATTTGCAGGTACATTAGTTAATTTTGATATTCCACTACTGGTTGTAATCCAAACCTGATCTAGTTCATCAATTATTAAATCAGTAATAACTGGTCCAATTAAACCATCACTAACATTAAAATCTACCCAGCTGTAACCATTATACATTGCAACACCACCGTCTAAAAGGTAGTCAATGTAAATACCAGCCCATAATAAGTCTCTGGAATCAAATGCTAAAGCCATTACAGGATTTAATGTGTCTGGAGGAGGCAGTAAATACATTTTAGTAAAATTGTTAATCCAATTATTGTTGTTGTCAAAAATTGAAATACCTGAAGAAGTACCCACCCATTTTTTATTGAAATCATCAATGGCAATACCGTTAACAATATTATTTACTAGTCCATTACTATAGTTAATAACAGTAAAATTGGCCCCGTCAAATTTGATTAACCCACCAAACCCTGACCCTAACCAACTGTCTTGATTGTCATCAAAAGTGATGAATTGAATACCACCAAAAGGAAGTCCATCAGACATATTATAGTTTGTCCAATTGGATCCATCGAAAATACTTAACCCATCGTATTCTCCAATCCATATGTCGCCGTTAGGCGCCTCTTTAATGTATTTCACTCTATCATCTCCAAGTCCACCTGAACTATTGAAACAAGACCAATTGGATCCTGAATATTTACAAACACCAAAATCTGTACCTACCCACAAATCTCCATTAGAAATGGTTTGAATGGCCTTAATGGTATTGTCTATTAAATTAGGATGGGAACTTTTGTCAAAATTGGTCCAGGTATTTCCATCAAATTTTGATATTCCATTTTGTGTGCCAAACCAAATCACTCCACTGTCAGCAACTGATGCACAAAGAACATTATTATCAATTAATCCATCTGAAGTTGTATAATTTGTGAAGGTTTGTCCAATGGAGTTTATTGAAATAAAAATGAATAATATAAATTGAATTTTTTTCATTTTAATTTTTGATTATTTTTTGTAAAGTCATTTCTTCATGAGAGAATAGTTGAACAAAATACATTCCTTTTTTTAAATGTTCTGTATTTAGAGTAATTATATTTTTTGAGCTAGATTTTTTTTCGATATTTAATTTTCTTCCATGTATGTCAATTATATTTATTGAATTTGGAATACAATCATTTATTATAATATTAATTTTTTTATTAAAGGGATTTGGATAACACTTGAACTTTCCTTTATCATTTAAATTGATATTGGCAAAGTCATTGTTATAGTTAAATGAAGGTTCATTATATACAAATGGTCCGTATCCATTGGGAATTCTCGCAAAGGCAACATCAGTGGATTGAGTTGGGAACTGAATACTGTCAATAACTAAACCAGAATTATCACTCAGGATTAAATTTTCTCCGTTGCTTGAAAGTTCAAAGTTGGCATGCATTATCCCTTGATTTTTGTTTTGATCAGCCCAAATTATAAGATAGTTATTCGCAGGTATGCTAATTTCTGGTATCAACCATTTTTTTAAATTACTGTCTTGATCACTCAAATAAAGACCTTCAGTAGATAGTGTTGAATTAGTGGTATTGTACAGTTCTGTCCAATCTGCATAATCACCAAATTGATTTTGAATTACATTATCGTTAATTGCTAAAAGTTCATTAATTACAATATCCTTGGAACTTAATGGAATATTAATTTCATAGTACTCGTAAGCGGCTCTTTTAGGAGAAAATTGCCCCGAACTATCGTTCTCTGCATAAATATAATATTGTAATTGATTTCCAATATTTGATATGTTAGCTCCGTAGATTAAATCACCGGCAACTAAATCACCATTGAGACCATTGTCTAACATAGTGGTTTGTTCAAAAATATCACTATTACTTGTTCTGTGAAATAAGATGACTTCGTTAGCGTCAATCACTTTGCAAGAAATCCATAAATCATCACCAATATTAGGATTTGAAATAGACTCATTAATGGAATCAATTGATATAATATGATTAAAACCTGGATAATTTGTTAAATACGAAGTTCTGCTACTCATTAAATCATTAATCCCTGGATAATCAATAATGTAATTTACAGTAGAATCTAAATTATTTTGAAAATCTGAATAACTGTAAAATTTATTGGTATCTGCTAAAACACTTGAGTCAATTATAGAACGAATTTTGTTGGCACTGTCTAAAAAGTCTGAGTTTGAAAAGTTTTCTTCAATTATAGTTTTTAAATGTGCCATGTACATTTTTTTATATCTATCGTCATTGAAAAGTTTTCTCATAAGTGGCCTTGGAAATACTGAAATATCATTAATGTGGGTAAGAGGATCCAATGTTTTAGCTTGTAATACACTAAATCCGCTAAAATAACTTGAGGCATCTGTAAGTCTAAAGCTGCCAAAAGACATATTCAAATCCCATAGAATAGGGTTGAACCTTCCAGAATTATCCTCATATAAATAATAATTCTGAGCATATCCAATATAGCTGTCTAAATTGATTAGGCTGTAGTTAAAAGCATGCATCCATAATGTTCTATCAATATTTAATATTTGGTTAATTGAATTGGGATTATTATTCAAAGTATCTATTAAGTGATATAATTTTTCCCAACCATCATCAGACTTTAGGGTGTAAAAATCTTCATAACTTGAAGAGTCATTTCCATGAGATTGATTTAGATTAGAATTTTCACCAAATAAATCAAGATTTTTAGGATTACACTTAAAAAATGAATTTGACCTTGATTGATAGTGTTTTTCTAAAAAATCTTTATTTACAGCTTCAACATTAGAATAGATTCCCCAGAGCGTATCATTGATGAATAAATTGGCAAAATTAGCTTCAGATGCTGGCATGTATTTTCTTGCGATTTGATAGGAGAGGGCCTCTCTCAAAAATGAAGGGTCGTGAATTACATTACTAAGTTTAATTTTATTAAACCCCTGATGTTCTTGATCTTCAATAATATAGTCAAGTTTTACGTTAAATGGATTTTTAGTTTGAGTAATGTTTACAGAACTATATCCTTTATATCTTATTCCTACACTATCGTATTGAGTTCCGTCAATTTCAATATGTCCTGTTAATCTTTGCTCATCACCTAAAACATAAAGGCTGTCAAGTATGTGTTTCCAGTTGGGCTGAGAAAAGTAAAATTTAATTTCTTTTACAGATTCAATTTGATAGAAATTTTGCTGACCAAAGAAAATAGTTGTTAATAGAAAAAAGAATAAAGAACCGATTAGTTTTAAATTCATTTTTTATCAAGAATCAATTTTTTTGAGCTGATTTGACCATCATGTGTGAGTATTAACACAAAATAAATCCCATTTGGATAATTTGAAAGGTCTATAGTATTAGTATTTGCTCTAATTTTAATATTTATTCTTTTTCCGATAGCATTAAAAATAATCATTTCAGAACCAGCTTTAAGGCCACTTATTGCGAACACTCCATTTGAGGGATTGGGGTTAAAAGATATAATTTCTTCTTTTTGGTTATCAATACCTACACTACAAGGATTATTCAAGAGATTTATAATTCCAGGATATTCACATTCATACCTAAAGGCCTTAGCTGGGCCATTTCCATTGTATTGCCATACAATATTGTCATTTTGATCTACTTCATACATTATACCAGAACCACCTTGACCACCAGAGGCATTTACAAATAAATTTCCATTAGACATTCTATTTGATGCAGATTGCCCTGGTGCTGAATATTGACATACATACCTGTCGTCATAAGTTGTAGGGCCATAAGCTTGACCGGAAATTCTGGAGTAAGTATTTGAATTGGCAGGGTCTATTGGAGTTTGAATAGCATCGACTGTGGATTGGTTATTGCTTATTCCTCTATTATTAAACATTTGTAAATAACCACCATATGGCCTTCCATCATTTTCAATCCACCTTATATCATGAACTGCAGCAGGAATAACCTGATTTCCAGAAGTATTGTAATTGGAAGGATTTCCCCATCTGTACATGATGTCCCCACCCATTCCGCTATTTCCTCCAGAGTGAGTTGCTGCTTGGGCTGTTGTTGTGCTATGATCTATAATATATATTTCACTTGCATGACGTGAAGAAAAAGCAATTTGATCCAAATCTTCATTATAATCGATTCCATTGATATGAAACCAATCCCCACTATTCATTCCAGGAGGACCTCCTCCAGTATTTGAAATCATATTGATATCAATCAACTCTGGATGATTTGCTACAATCCCGTAATTGTCTTTTGATTGATCATGGTCTTGTATTAGGTGATCCCATATGTGCCATTCCCAAACAATTTGACCAGATGAACCGTTTTGGGCAATTTCTACAAAGTGAGTAGGCCATTTTTCTGAAGATGCATTGCTGTATCCAGCCTGAGTTAATTCTGCAGTTGATTTCACTTCCCATGCTGTAAGCATCACATTATCTCCCACAAGAGTAATATCATGGTGTGAACAATGATTAGAATTGGAGTAAACATATTCCCATACCGTATTTCCAGAAGGGTCAATTTCCTGGACAATTCCCCCAATTGCAGCTCCATTGAGTTGGTTGCCAGAATAAACACCTCCTCTTACAATGTTTCCATTTTCCTTTAAAAGTACAGCATAGTTGCAAGCTACATTACAGTTCCAAGTTTTTGCAATATTTCCATCTTTATCAATTAAATAAGTGGTGTTGTTATTTTGTTTGTTGTAAAGGGCATAACCATTGAAATTTTGAGCTGTAGTTTCAAATAGGCTAATTATTATGAGAGATAAATATAATAAGTGTTTATTCATGTTTTTTGATTATTGATAAAGTACAGTGTATAGAAAATAGTTATTCCTTTTAGCTAACTATGTGTTTTTTATAAAAATAATTAATTTTTTCAAATAAAAATCTAGTAATCTACAGTTTAAATTGTACTCCTAAATAAAGATTTCTAGGAGCAGCAGGAATAATTCCAGGACCTGGATAGCCAGTAGCTCTTCTTGTAAAGTAATATTGGTTGGTAATATTATTTACCCCAAATTCAATTTGAATGTCTTTTACAACAACTTTTCCTGAAAAATCCATTATATAATAGTTGGGTATTGACCCAACAATTCCATGGAGATGATATTCAGAATTTGTCGCATCTGAAAAATGTTCATGTGTGTAACTAAATTGGTAGGATAATGAATATTTATCATTACCAATTGAAAGTCCAGTTTTTAAAGTTAAAGGTGGAACCAATTCAACTTGTTTGTTGTCATAGGCAGGTTCATCAGAGTTAATGTATTTAGCATCGTTATATGAAAAGTTTAGGAAGGTACTGAGCTTATTTTTTGAAGTTTCGTTAATTAATATTTTCCACCAATCTGCCTCCACCATCATTTCATAACCCATAGTTCTTGATTCGGATACATTTGTTCTTAACTGAAAGTAGGGAGCAGTTGTTGCAGCAAGGTTGGGAAAGCTTGAGATGTTATTTTGGGTAACCCAAACTGTTCCAATTCTGTTGTTATAAAAAAGGTAATACAATGAGGCATCAAAATATAATTTATTCCTTTTACTTCCTCTAATACCCAAATCAAGATTATAACCCCTTTCATCTTTTAAAAGTGGATTAATTTGAAAATTAGGATTAGTTATTTGCATATCTGAAAAATTGATACTTCTGTAATTTTGAGAAAAGTTGGAATAAAGTTCTATTTTCTCTGTCAGTTTAAAGTTTAAGCCCAAACCAAAAATTAAAAAATCACGAGTTTGGTTATCTTTCTTTGTGTATACAGTGTCAAAAATGATATTTTCAGCAATGTCTAGTTCTTGTCTTCTAAAAGCACCGTCTGAAGAAGTAGAAATATATTCGTATCTAAAGCCTGGAGTTACACTGAGTTTGTTATTAATGTTAAAAATATTCTCACCAAAAAATGAAATATTTAGACTTGGGAATTTATAATTCGTTGCTTCACTTATAACAGAGTCATTCATATTAATGACATCTTCTGAGAAATTAAAGTCAGGTGTGTTTAAATTATTTCCATTTCCTTGAATATTATTGTTGAATCCTCGATATACTCTTGTACCTAAAAGAATAGCACATGGGTTTTTATTAATATTATATAGATGAATCAAT
>MDTC01194234.1_pt1 | contig 17735 bp, 24 predicted proteins | sample 811181 | NCBI WGS metagenome assembly MDTC01 (sample SAMN05326644, study PRJNA326480) | marine metagenome | isolation source: seawater | place: Pacific Ocean: North | collected 2011 | reverse complement strand
CCACGACTACACAAAAACAACCCTATGAGTTTTAACACCTTTAAAACAATGTTTATTCAAGATGCTATTCTAAGACCAAGACCACATTCAGCAAATGCATCAAGAGGACAAGTAAGAAGACCACCTCTACGACTAAATCAATCATCAATAACAGCACCAAGTGCACAACCACCAAGACCACCAAGAGCACCAAGAGCACCACGAAGAGCACATTCAGCAAGAGTACTAGGAGGAAAAATAGCAAAAACGGCAGCAGAAGTACTTATGAATAAAGTAAACGCAAGACGAGCTGCAGCACCAAAAGCATATAAAACACTTCTAAAAGAAGGAAGCTATAGGAGGACACAAAGACTTAAAAAAGGAGGAACGTGGCCACGAAAACCTAATGAACTTAGTAGAAAATATAGGACACAATTATCTTGAACGTAAAAGTGTTTTAGATGATATATGTGTTTTATCGCGAGTCACTTTATATGGATACAAAACGGCTTTTTTGTAACCTTTACAAAACCAACGATGGGAAAAATTGAATTCTGAGCCATCAACTTTTCCTTTTGGATTTCTGTTTTGATAAGGGTTAAAATAACCTGCAGAAAGTGTTACAGAAACTCTATCAATTCCAGGTTGTAATGAATAAAGTGGCCAGGGTTTTTTCTTCCATCGTCCATGTTTAATAGGAATCATTCCTAATCTGTCACGTATATGTTTAATTGTTTTTTCATTTATGTATGCTATACCAGAATTATCTTGTGGTAAATCTGTCAAACCTTGCCATCCTTTAGCAATTTGTAGTTGGCCTATATCATCATTATTATCCATTATTTGTAAAGCCTCAGTTAAAAAAGAGTCACTAGTAATCCAACTTTCTTCCCAATGTAACCAATATTTAGGTTGTCTTTCCTTTAACATATTCAAAATAATATTTATTGAATATGCTTGTCCAGTGTGTTCTTTGCTTTTTTGAATAATCTGCAAATCTTTGAAGTGCTCTTTCAATTTTGCAATATACTCACTGCTATTATCACTATATTCATTAACTACAATTATACTTTCTTTAAGTTCTTCCTCATGTTTAAATAAATGATTTAGACAATTTATTGTTTGTTGTAATTTTCCTCTCAAATGCAAACAGGTTGTGAGAGTTGCTATATAACTTAAATTATGAACCATACATTTGTAAGAATAATTTATTATTTTCTGGAACTAGGTTTCTTTTTGGTGAACAAAGAATTTGGACATACATTTGTTTGCATGTCTTTTTGAACTGCAGAATTAGTGGAATCTTTAAAAACTGTATATAATGTTTTCAATTTTGCTTTTGAAAGACCCAATATATTAACTATAGGTTCATTATGAAGATTTAATGACACTAATACACAAAATAATGCTCCAATTGCAATATCACCAGAAGATGTAATGTCTTCAAAGTCAGGAACAATATTACGTGCTAATCGTTGTGCTCTTAATACATCTTTGCGACAAAGACCTAGAATTCTATATCCTGTAAATGACACTAAGTTCTCAGGTTTTTCCTTAAGGTAACATTTGGGCATTTGTTTATTAATTATTGTCATTATACCTTTTGATGAATTTGTTCTATATTGATCAAAAACTCTTAATGTTATTGGTGTTTTTTCATTTTTAGTTGTAGAACTCCACCGTTTCAATGCACTATTTAAAAAATGCAATAGAATGCGAATTGGAACAGCCGAATTATTCTGTATAAGCACACACCTTAAAATACATCCAACAATTATATGCATTTTTAATCCTTTCATTGCTGATTGATATTCTTTCTTTTTTTTAGCATGTTCTTTTGCAGAAAGTTGTGCTTGTGGTGGGGTATTTGATTCACCTTTTTTTCTTCTAAAATTCTTCACTCTTTCTTTCCTAATTTCCTTATATACTCCAACAACTGGATTAATCCACTGGTATGGTCTTTTAGCTTCCATATTATGCATTGGAAGCATTTCCTCATGAATAAGTTCTACATATTGAGCAACCTTTGCTTCTTCTTGAAGTGGTAAATGATAATGGTTCTCTAAGCCTTGTTTTAATTCGTGTGCTTCATTTTTCCTTCCTTCCAAACATTTGTATTTGGTAAAATTTTTTTTTTTCATTATTATTAGTTTCATTTGCACTTGATAAATATTTTTTATAGGCACCACTACTATTACTATTACTACTACTTGCCATACTATATAATTCATTTTAGTTTTCAATAATCATATTTGAACTGCTATATTGATATGCAAAATCCATAAAAACCTCAAAACCACCAAGCTTATATGAATAAATATATTCTAAATACAAAAATAAATCAAATAGTTCAATTAAAAAATGTTGCGCCCATTGATTAAATTTTGGACGTATCTTATTACTTTTAAACACATATTCATTAACAACATCCCAACACCAAAAACAAGTATCCGGATACAGATTATAATGCATTTCATCAAGAAATACACATAAATCTGCAAATAACATTTGATTAAATAAAGTAGTCATTTTACTTTGTTCTTTTATATCCATATACATTTCATAAATTCCATCACTATTCTCTGAAATCCAATGATCTGGCAATTGATCAAATGATATATCCTCTGTCTCATTCTTAGTTTCAACACATATATTCCCATTGTCAAATATGATCTCCTCATATTCATTATCATAATTATGCTCTTCGTACTCCTCTTTATCATTCATGAATTGATATATATCTATATATAATTAATTAAACAATTCTTTAAGTGGACAATCTGTTATAATTCCATCTACATTACAAAGTTTCATAAAGTTTCTTTCATTTTTTGAATTCCCTATATATGAGTATGTTTTACATTTAATCAAATGCAAAAAATCAACCATCATTGGACTTAATGCCATTATATCTATACATATAAATGATAATTCAAATTTATTTACTACACATCTAAAATTATCCTCATGTGCATTTGCAGTATAATATCCAAGTTTAATCTCTCTTGATAATTCTCTCAGATATCCTAGACTATGTTCATTACTACATGCAACTTCTAAATTTGTTGATATTGAAACTTCTTTAATACTTTCAATGAAATTTTCTATCACCTTTTTATCAAATATTATGCATAAGTTTAGAATCAAATGTTTACATTTAAATGTGTATTTTATAATATCAAATAATGGTATCTTTGTATGTTTTGTAACAAACTCTTCATTAGTCCAAATAATATCTATTTTAATTGCATTATTCTCTAAATTCATACATCTGGTTATTGCATCTTCACTATTTTCATAAAAAAACAAAGATAATCCTCCATTTGCAATGAAATAAAAGTCACATTCTTTTTGTTCATAGAAAATATTATATAAATCTTTCATCCAATTTATAGAACTTTCAAAAATACTATCATCAAACACAGCTAAAATATCAGAATTTTCTTTTAATTCTGAATATTTATTCAATAAATAATATAACGCACAAAAATTGCGTAATAACGTCTTATCATCACAATTTTCATCTAATTGTTCAATAGACATACATACATTCATCAAAAAACGATGGTTTGATTCACCATAGTATGCAAGTTTTTTGAAATTTATATCCCCATTTACTAGTATATCTTCAAACATATACATCTTTATGATATTTTTCTCGCTAATTTCACGATATCATATTCAATGCAATTTTTAATCATTTTACATGCTATCTCAAAACTTTGTCCTAATTTTTTTGTACATTCACTAATTTCACTTGTTTAACTTTGCAAGCTTATTTTGCAAATGTTTATAAAATTCTGCCCTAGATACTCTTTTTGGACCAATATGTGGTGGATAACGACCTGGTTTACCAGTTTTGGGAATTAAGTGAGTACTGGATTTTTTCCATTTAACTTGTTTATTTTTACTTATTGACTCTGGTGTACATCTTTTTTTAAATGAATAATAGCCTCCTTTTGAATGATAGTTTGCCATATCCTTTTTTATTCTCTCTTTTATAGAATTTGTGAGATTACATTTACCAGAGTTAAATTTTCTAATTAATAATTTTCATTAGAAGTAACAAAAATTCGTATATTCAATATAAATCAACTTTAATCCAGTTATCTAAAGATAATGGACGATTGGTTAAATCCGTATCTTTAAACACTATTACTTTTTTGTCAATATTATTTATAGTCCCTAAATATGCTATCCATAAATGAAAAGTGCTTTCAGATAAAATATAATGCTTACACATTAATCCAACATATATCTGAGTAATATCATTTTCATTAATAAATGTTGCTGGGTATAGATTTTGTAAATCAAATTTATCAACCCATGCATCATCTACATCCGATACAACAAATAAATTGTCAATATTTATATTCATATATTTTAATTTTTCTAGAGCATTTTGATACGATTTACGCGTAATTTTCTTCATATGTTTAAAATCATCACCAACCCTTAATCCAATAAATATACCTTGTTCAATATTTTCATATTTTGATTTAATGTAATTTATTATAGTTGGATCATTTAGATTTAAATATTGTGGTACTTTATGTAAATATTCTTCAAAAAGATGAATATTCTGACAGTAACCACTTATCAAAATATTTTTACTTGGAACTATTTTATTATTTGTATTATCATTATGTATTTTTATACAGTTTTTTTTTCCTTTTTTACACATATCAAAACATTTGAATATAGTTTCAGTATATGGTATATCTTTGCCTAATTTTATTACATTTTGTTTTCTACCAAATTTATTACTAGTTCCAAATTTAATTTTATTGTTATTATTTAATAAAATATTTCCTCCAAACATTTCTTTATAGTAAATTGCAGTGCTAATTTGAAATAAACAATTACCCAATCCACCAATTCCATTTACATAAATATTTATAGGCATTTTATACTATAATCTATGTATAATTATTATTTTTTATACCAAGATATCTAATTACACAATAAATTACTTAAGTTTACTTTATAATATAATTAATTATGTTCATTAGAAGTAACAAAAATTCTTATGCAACTTTTGACAAATTTTCCATACATTTACCAAATTCTACCTTTGCAAGTGATGTCATCATACACAACAAAAAACACTATATCAAAGTTAATATTGATGATGAGCAAAAAAATAGATTCCATTCAATCGATAAATTAGGAACTACATTAGGTTTTTATAAGAATAGTATAGAAGCTGATTCAATAATATTTATTAAATTACCATACAGATATAATAGATATGAACTTAAATGGATAGAACTTACAAATTCAGATTGTTTGAAAATTGGCAATCAATGCGATATCATTATTGAAACTGCTGGATTTTATAAAAATGATGACAATATATGGTCACCATGTTTTAAATGTATATCAATCCATAAAAAAAAATAAATACTAACTTTACATAATGCCACGTTCAAAAAAAACCAAAAAAACTCAAAAAATTGTTGGAATGAATTATAAAGATTCCCCATGTGTTCAACATAAGCCTCCATCACAAACTTCTAATAATAACAATTTGAATTTAGATAATATACTTAAGAGTTTTCATAAAACACGCAAGTCTCATAAACAACATATAATAGATAAACCTATATTTTCCCTCAGAGACTTACAAAAGATTTTTGGTGGTAAAAAAATGCTTATAATTTAACACTTGCAAGAATTTCTTTTTTCTTTTTTACAATGATAGTTGCTTTTTTACGACAATCAATTACACCAAGTTCTTCATAATATTTATTTGGGCTTCCATTATTTTTATATTTATTTTTTGTTGGATAAACACCAGCACTTCCAGGTTCACCTTCAAACAAACCGTCCTCAAATGAGTCTCCCATTATATAATCTACTACACTTTTTGCTGTAGGAAAAACAGGTATTTTTGACTTGGTATTATAATTGTACATCATAGGAGTATTTGATAATTCATAAGACAATTTCCCACCATTTCTATATTTTATTTTTTTAGGCATTTCTCCATAATCACCATACATATACATATCTTCTAAATATTGTTTGTACTTTGAACCTTTTCTCATGTACGCATCAAGTTGTTTTTTTGTGGGATTTGGTTCCTCTTTTTTTGTTCTATCCAAATTGGTTCTTTTGAAAAAAAACTGGATAGTAACTTTCCAAATAGTCATTTGTATAATATATATAAAATTATTCATTTAATGCTTTTCTTATTGAATTTCTTGTTTGATTAAGTTTTTTTTCGAGTTTTGATATTTTTTCTTTTTGTTCTGTTACTTTATTTATAAGTTCTCTTTTTGGGGTCTTAAATTCGCATTGTTTTATTTTTGCTCTTCTTGCTTTTATTCTATCCATTCTTTCTTGATTTAGTTCTCTAACTAATTTATTTACTTCACATCTTGTCAGAGAAGAATTGGATTCATTAAAATCTTCTATTTGTTTTTTTGCATTTTTTCTAATTATACCTTCTCTACATAGTTGTTTTACAAATTCATTAGCAGATAACACATCATAATTTTTGAACACTGGCATCAGTATCCCTACTTTCTGCAAACGTTCTCTTTTATATTTTGTTTTTTCCTTGCCTGTTTGTTCTTTTAGTATTTTTGTTTTTTCCTTTTCTTCTAGTTTAACAAGTGCCGCTTTTTTTTTCTTTTCTTGTGCCACTTTTTTCCTTTTTCTTTCTGTTCTTTGATGTAAATTTCCGCAGATTTTGCATGTTTACTTATTTTCATTCTCTCCATTCTTTCTTGATTTAGTTCTCTAACTAATTTATTTACTTCAATTCTTGTCAGAGAAGAATCGGATTCATTAAAATCTTCTATTTGGTTTTTTGCATAATTTCTAATTTTACCTTCTTCATCTAATTTTTTTTTGAATTCATTAGCAGATAATAAATTATAATTTTGAAACACTGGCATCAATATCCCTACTTTCTGCAAACGTTCTCTTTTTATTTTTGTTTTTTCCTTTTCTGTTCGTTCTTTTTTTGTAGGAATTTCATTCTCTAGTAAATATATTTCATTATTAACACATTTTGCATCTTTTGCTGCTTTTTTAGCAAGTTCATCAACTCTTCTATTTCCTAATGATAATTCATTTTGTTTATTTGTGTGAGCTGTTACATGTGTAAATTTCACCTTTACTTTAGAAACTTTATTTCTTATGTCATTTAATAATTTGTTTAGAATATCTTTATTTTTTGACTTAATATACAATTCATTTGACATAATTTTGTTCAGACAAGGCAAACAATCTGTATATATCATAAACTCTTTTTCTTGATTGTTGATGATCTTATTTTTAATTATATAATCCAGTGCTTTGTTAATTGCAAATAATTCAACATAAGTTGACGATACACCAGGGCAAATAGGCTCTGAAGATTCATGTTGAAAATCTGGTATATGTATAGCCCAACCACCTGAACTTGTTTTGGTTTTATCGTTACAATAAATACAAGATCCATCAGTAAACACTTTGATTGTCATTAATAATTTAATAATATATTATTAAATTATTTCATAGTTAAATTATGAGTGTGTATATTATTACTGTAACAGGTAGAGTCTTTGCAACAAGAGCTTTTAATAAATCTAGAAAACATCGCAAAACGCATTTAATAGGGTTAAAAGATGATGTAATTGCACAAAAAGTATGTGATGAAATTATTATGGCACAACCTGAAGTAGAGGGAATTGATTATAATGATTACATACAAATTGAAAAACTTGATTATAATTCTGCACATATCATTCATATGATGAAATTGAATAATATGAATTTGTTAATAACCACAGAGTATTATTTTGATTCAAACACAAAAGAATTTGATTTTCATGGAGATACTATAGAAACACCTGAACCAAACACAGATGAAGTAATTCGTTATCTAAATGACTTGTATATGCGAAAGAATGATCAATAAGTTATTTAAGATTTCTTCAAATTTCAAGGATATGTTGTTGCATGAACGTTATAAGAATGTGTTGATTGATGAACAAATTAGTATTTTGCGCAAATTAGAGAATCACATTATTATAATTGGACCTGAAAATTCAGGAAAAAAGACTATTTTGAAATGTGCATTTCCTAATCATATTATTGTGCATATTGATGAAATAAACAATTCTTTCTTAAAAAAACTTATGCAAAGTGTTGTATTTACTAAACAAGTATATTTAATTATAATTGGCTGTCAAAGTGAAAATCATGGCAAAGAATTATCTTCTTTAATTGATAAATATGGTCAATATTTAGTTTTTCTAATTTGCACAAGAAATTGGAATAGTATTGGTGTAGGAATATCTAGTAGATGTACAATATGGTTTTTAAAACAACCTTCATTTCAAGCTAAAGTTAATTTGTTAAGTAAAATAACTCAATTAGATGATAATACGATACAAAAAATTGCAAATAAATATGCTTTAATTTCTGAAATATTACTAGCAGCAGATCTTGCCAAATTTACTGGTAATATTGAATTATGTTATTGGGAACCGGTTCTTTCTGACTTACTTAAGAATATTAAACATATCAGTTTTGCACAAATTAGACAAAAATCATTAAAATTATTAATGCTTATGGCAACTCCTACAGAAATTATAAAAAAAACACTAGATTATTACACATCAATTAATTCAAAACATATATGTCATATTGCACTTTATGGCGGATTATATGATTATAGATCTAAATTGGGTAACAAAAATTTATATCATATTGAAGCATTTTTATTTAAAATTAAAGATTTGTTAATGTATGGATAAACAGATTCAGGAGCAAATGTACAAAGCTTTCTTTGATTTGTTAGAAGAAGATGCATCTTCAGAAAAACTAATTCATATAACAAAATTATTAGATGAAATTAAAGTCATATTAAAATCATTTGTTCCATCACGTTTAGATATTCATTCACAAATTGATCAAACTATCACAAACCCAACATGGGATGTACAAGAAAAATTAGTATCATGGATTGAAAAATTCCAATCTCCTCAACATGATAAAATGACATCAAAATGGAAAAAAGAATTGCCTACAAACATATCAACATTTCTCAAACAATATTATCAACATTTAGAAGTTGTCAATAAAGAAGTTTATGAAGCTAGAACTAAATTAGCAAATGGAGAAAATTTATTTCAAACATCAAATGACAAACAAAATAACAATGGTATTCCTGAAAAAATTCAATCAGGACGATAATTATTGTTGTATCTCATTAATTCAGTTTTAGCAATATCTAATGTACTACATTTAATGTTAAAACAATCATCACCATTTGATATCATTTTTTGAATTACATAAACATCTTCTAAATTTTCATCATAAGTTTTGTATTCAAACATAAACACCCATCCTATTTTTTTACTCATCCTTTTTATAATTTGAAAATTTGTTTGTTTTATGTACAATACACATGTTTCTTCATTCCAGGTAGCGCAATATTTATATTTAATATCTATAGGTGGAATTCTAGATATGTTACGCTGTGGAAAATAATACATTGGATTGTTTATTTTAGATGAATCAGAATCACTATAAATATTATATAAAACTTTGGTATCAGGAATTATTTTTAATAAAAATTGTTCTGGAAATTTTTTATTTATGCGTTTTATATATTTTGAAGGAATCCAGTGGAATGTATCTGTACTTTTCCAACGTAACCTTTTATTCTTGAATAAATATGTATGTGTACTAGAATAAAATGGAATTAATAAGTTGTCTTTTTTAGCAATTAGTTTATTGTAAAGATCATCATCTGTTAGTAACATATCAAAACGTAAAACTAATATATAATCATACATTTCATTATTTATATTCTCAAAAGCTTTTATCCACATTGTATTTTGAGTGTCATTATTGTGATTTAAATAACTTATACTAAATGATGCATAATTACATTTTTGATAAATATTTTCTATTATATCTTTGTATTTTGTAGAATATGTATACAACTTGATATGTAATTCGTGTTCTTCAAATTTTTTTATTAGGTTCATATGTGATTCAGAACATTTTATTTGTAAATCTTTATTATGTCCAATTTCTCTTGAATGTTGATTTCCATTTCTGAAAGATTCACCTCTTAAAATTATACATATCTTTATCATAATTTTAGGTTATATTATGATGAAAAACTTTTTAATTTATTAATAGATTTACGCATTACTTCTATATTATAATGTAATCCATCATTCCAGTCTTTATCAGCTTCATTTAATTGTTCTACTTTCATTGTTTCCAACATTTGTATACCTTGATGTATTTCTTCTTCTAATTTGTTAGAATCATCTCTTCGCCAATTCTCAAATTCTGTAAAATATACATCATTAGGATTAATATTCTCATTATTTTGTAATCTTTGCATTATTTCTTTTGCATAAACTATAAGTTGATCAGATGCATGAATTATATCAGGATATTTAACTATCACAAACGATGATAATAAAATTCGTGAATTACAATTAACATATTTATTTTGCACAGCTTCTATTAATGGTTTATCAGATAAACATTTAGTCAATTCATCATAAGATGAGCAGTTGTCTAAAATATTCAAATGGTTGTTCATAAATTTACTTAGCAAAATAAAAAATCAAATGACTTAACACTATATCTTCTAAAATATTGCTAGCTGTGGTCTTTTTTGATGAAATAAATAACATATATATAAGCATCATGCACCCATAACTAAGTATTAAATGTTGTTTTGAAATTGTACCATCATATATAGAAACTAACATTGCAATACATATTATTGATGGTATATAATTTGTTAATTTTGTTTTTGTATCATTCAAAATATTTCTTAATGCTTTATAACTTGTTACTAATATCCAAATGAATAATCCTAATTCAGAATTCTTTAGAAGAAACAGCAATAATAATGTAAGATATTCAATGTATGGTATCTTACTTAATATATCCGGAACTTTTTCAGAAATTACAGTATCTATTTTGAATTCTTGCTCCTTAATACTTGAATAATATGCAAGCAACAATAATATTAAGTGATATCCTTGTAGTTTCTCCATATCACATGTTCAACATTTTAAATAATTCATCTATTTTATACTTAAATCTTTAATTTTTCAAGTAATTCTTGTGTTGAAGTTGAACCAATAACAAATATACCATTACATTCAAAAAGAGGCACAACTGTACCATTAACTGCTTGAAAACTTGCCACACCATCAGATGTAGTTACATCAATATATTCAAATAAATGCCATACATTATCTTGTTTAAGTTGGCTTTTCATCTTTACACAATACGGACAACTATCTCGCCCATACATTTTAGGTTTGGACTCAGCTACACCTATAAATTTTTCATTCCTAGGAGTTCTTACCTTTAGCACACAAGATATTAAGACAATTGCAAACAGTAACTTATATATTGTGTTCATCCTATGAAATAAATCTAGATTTTTATATGATACTAAATTATGATTCGATTTATGATGCAAGAAGGTGAAGGTGGAATCAATCAAAATATGTTACAAAGTTTACGTGAAAGTTCAAGACTAACTACTGAAGCTGAATGTGGAACACAATGTTCAATATGTCTTGAAAATTTTACAAATGAATCTAATGTTATTAATTTAGACTGCAATCATTTATTCCATAGAGATTGTATTATTCAATGGTTCAGAAGACATTCCACTTGTCCTGTATGTCGACATAGTCAAAACAACGAAGAAACTCAAACTACAGAAATGAGTGTTGAACTTAATCCAAATTTTTATTCAATAATATTTAATCAGATATATTCTTTTAATTTAGTATATCCAAATGGTACAAACTTACCTACATATTGGTTTGGTTATAATACCATTATAGATATTATGCAATTTATTCAACATTCAATGCAAAATCAAACTCCTAAAATTCAAATTAAAATTGATCAATGCTCTTTTAAAACTACAGAATCTTACATTGAATTAAATAAATCTTTAGCATTTTTGAATTTAAGTAGAAATACAAATATCGAAATTTCAGTTTTTTGAATATATATTATCTTCAATAATTGCATTAATTTTATTCAATGTTACAATAGATATATTATGATTTTCAGCTAATGATTTTTTATTTATCTTGTAACCCATATGAGTCAGAACATTATATATCATTGCAGATGCAATAGCTGTTGGTGTTTTACCAATTAGAATTTTGGATTTTTCAATTTTTGCATATAAATCTCCAACTTTATTTGAAATTTTACATTGTTCTTTTGAACTACTTATTCCAAGATTTGTGCAGAATCTATATATTAAATCATTTATTTTTGTATCCATCTCATTACCCTCAAGTTCATTTTTCATTAATGGCTCAAATAGTTTACACGCATTTGTTATTTTTTTGGTATCTGTATCTGTTATAATTGAAATCTCTTTTATAGTACGCGGAACTCTACAGGTTTTACATGCATAAAAAACACAACATGCAATTAACCCTTTACGCACACCACCTCGTGTCAATTTCTTCTCATTCACTTCTTTGTAATATTTTTTTGCTAAAGAACTAACATTTGGAAGTAAGCTTCCTCTTTCACACATTTCATTAATTGTTTCAAACACATGATAACGTGCACGTTCTTTATAATCCATTGAGTTTTGCTGATGAATTCTTTTCATTAACCAAAATTTATTTCCACCTCCATGACCTATTACAGTACTGAGAGAACTGTTTTCAAGTAACGGATTTACTGGACACCCACACCTAGATGGATCACTGTGAATTCCATCATCATTAGAATATGACCAATCAGCACTTTCATCTATCATATAATCAGAATTTACAACACCACATTCCATACATACAATTGTTCCATTATGTCTATCATTACATAATTTCATTGATTTGCAATTTGAACATATATGCAAATTATCATTATGTATAATATTATTTGTGTTAATATTCAATTGATTAAAATACTCATCAAAATCATTGTCATCCATAATAATTTATGTATGCATATGTTTAAGTGATTATTATTTTCTGATTTAAAATATATATGACTAACAGATTTGTAAAAGAAGTATGTAAAACACAGAATCTTCAAATCGATCCACTAATATCAGCTTTTTTTTCAGACTCTAATATGCAATTAATTCAAAAAACTTTGAAAAATTACATTAAAACTTCAACCGGGTATACAATCGATACACAATCTAATTCCAATCTTTTTGTTGTAATGTTGTGGGTTTATACAAATTTCAACAAACCATGCTACAATTCAAAACAAGTTTCACACTTAAATGCTTTGACACTTGAGGAATTAGTACCAATGGTACGATCTAATGTTCTACAATATGTACAATACTTAAAAGATATTTCCACACTACCAACTCCTATTGAACATGGAAAATCAACAAATATGACAAATCAACAAATTATACTTAATCCACCTTGGTGATTTATTACCTCATTTTGTGAGGTAAAAATAGTCGATTTTCTTTGGAATTTAATTGTTTCTGATTTGGTCTAGACCTTGGCCTATTATAAAAATGTTCTGATGATAAAGATATTACTCCATTAGTTCTTGACTTATTTCTAACTTTCTTATTTTCCATTGCATGTGGATATACAATATTAAAGTTATAAGTAACATACATATGACCAGTATTTGGATCTGTAACAAACTTCTGTGCTCCCGGTCTAAATCTCAAGGGTGTAAAAGGCACTTTGCCTTTAAATCTCTTATATGGCTGTGCTAGCTTTTGCTTTAGCTTTGGCTTTGGCTTTGGCTTTGGCTTTTCTGACATTGGTAGTGTACTTGTTCCATTTCTACCCATACTTTTTTTGTTTGGCATAACTTGTCTATTGTATCCATTTGAATATTGTTTTGCACTATTGTTTCTATTCATCTATATTATAATCATATAATATTTTTCTAAAAGACCTTGTAAAAATAATCTTATTTTTTTAAACTAATATTTCTAATTACTTAATACTACTGTTATTACTATTATTGGTCACTTTACAATAATTAAATACACTTATTTTCTATAATATATCTTGATGCATTGAATGGAATTTGACGAGCAGAATCTACTAAGCGACCTTGTAAAAATAAGATTATTTTATTTAACATTGTAACTTCATAACGCACTTTTTCTGATAAAACATAATATCTGACAAAATACTTTGAAGCATTTTGTATAGATAATTGTTTGTCTTTGTTGACAGTTTCATCATCATCTATATACATTTTCACAAATTTTGTAGAAGAAAAAACATCATGTTTTACCTTTTTAATTCGTTTTATGTAATCTTTTGCAACAATTCTTTTAGTTATATAAACGATATCATAATCAATATGCTTTTTATCATTTGTTTTCTTTAATATTTTTCTAATACGATTATGATTGTTAGCTAAATATTCCCAATGATTAAAATCATCTATTGCCAATTTTTCATGAAACCCATGTCTTATGTAATGTTTACATGCACGATCTTTATCAATATTGCCAATTGAATCAACACAACCTTTTACTAAATCTGATATATTATAATTTGTAGCAACATATACATAAGGGTCAAATATGATCTTATTTGAATTATTATAAAAATGAAATGCTCCAATATCACTATTTACACCAACATCCCTAATCAAATTAGGGTAAGAACATATAAATGATAATGAGTCAACTGGTTTTAGATTTATATCATTCCAATATCCATAACATACATAAAATATAAGTGTATTCACATTGATATCATTATTATTATGAGAATTACAATATAATTCTATAAAATGATTAATTTTTTCATAATATGTGTTATAATACAATTTAGTATCAAACTCACTTTTCATTGATAAGTCATAATCCAATGCTAGTCTTGTAATATTAATCAAACATTCATTTGTAATCCAATTGTTTTTAATAATTGGCTTTTTGTCAATTACAACACATACAGGTGTATAAGAATGTTTCACTATCTTTTTGCAATCAGAACGTTCAAAAATTAAAGACGCATTTGTAGCAATCCACATTAATGGATTAAATGTTATCATCATATTATTTGGAATTCCATTTGTATAATAATTACATTCTAGTTTATGTAAATCTATACCACATTCTTTATATACATCAGGATATGATGCAGAATAACACAATAAATCTAATTCATTCATTTACACTTAATATCATATTTTATTTTTTATATTCATATATTAAAACTGTATTCATAAAACTATATATTTTCTCATCTCTGCTCATTACTGAACATTCATTTTTAAATTCATTGCAATATGATTCAAAAGATTTTTCAGATACTAAATGTAAATCATTTTTTCTAAATCTTTTACCAAGTTCTTCAATATCTACAATATATTCATCAATTACTTTTGCATCAAAATATTTTGATCCTTTTATTCTTATGCTCACTTTATTTCCAAATAATCCTGTTGATTTTTCACCATGTTTTATTGTAACCGCACTATTATTTACATCTCCTCTATTAATCAATTTTTCTCCATCAAGGCATGTAATCACTAAATATCCACCGTTTTTTAACTTTTCCTGTACATTAACAATAAAGTTTTCAAAAGTTTCTTTGGTTTTTAACATGTAATGAAATGCAAATTGACAATTTATAACATCAAATTTCTGAATTTTGAAAGGATGACCTATTATAGATTTTATATTATAATTATCAATTAAATTTAATGGAATTCTGAAATATATCATATTCTTTTTTGGATACTTATATTTCACATCTACAAAATCTATCCCAACAACATATTTAGTTTTGTGTTTTATATATTTGTTTATATCACCTCCAGCCCCTGAACCAATATCTAATACAGTCTTGTTTTCACCCATGTGTTCTTTAATCAGTTTACTCTTTATTGCATTATGAAAGTTTCTACCACTGAAATATTCAGGTCTTTTATCAAAGTCAGTTATTACTAACGGATCATCCACTGAATACATTACATCATTAACTGCCAAAATCCCATTTGCATCTTGTTTATCAAATCTTCTTTTTATTGGTATAAGTTTACTTTTAGTAACCTTAAATTCAACAATAGCATCATTGACATAAAAATTCTGTTTTGCAGTTTCCAATGCAATTCTTATATCATTTTTAAATAAACTGCGAGGATCATGTAAATGAGTTTCACCTCCTTTATATTTAAATAAACCCCTTTTTCCATCATATCCTTTGTAATCAATATGTGTAATAATTCTATCCTTTATTGATTTAATTTGCACATAAAAATATACATATTCACCTTTTACATTCCTTTGTTTTATTTTCAAATCAATCGTATGGTCTAATTTCCACTTATAAATCTTATCATTTTTATAAGGTTTATATATTGGTGTGAATATTAACCCATCTAAATTGTACGGTAGTTTATCTCTATCTTTCCATATTTTGCTAGCATTATCTGGAATATCAAAGTAAAAATCTTTCTTGATAAGTTTAATTTTTGTTTTGTTTTTAGATATGTTAATCGATGCTGTCTTTTTTATAGGTGAATTATACTGTTTCAATAATTCATCTATTTCATTTAAACGCTTATCTAAATGTTTTGGTGTGACATCTTTTTTATTTGCCACTAAGCAATCAAATATATAAAAGTTGTTTCCAATCAATTCCCCATCAAATATTGTATTATTTATACTTTTATTAATAAAGCCAATATATATTAGATTAGTCCATGCATTATCACGTGGAATAAAAAGACCATTACCATCATCATTAATATATAGTAAAAATCGTTCACCATCAGCTTTATCAGTTACTGAATATCCTGATGAGATAATACCTGCTTTGAAATCCTTTTTTGATAAACTTAAAGGTAATGGCCCTGGAAAACTCATTTGCTTTGGTGAAATATCTATTTTTCTTTTAGAAATTATGTTGTAATAAGACTTTAATAATTCCTCAGCTTTTTTGTTTGCTATAAGATGTTTACTATTTTGAATTAATTCTAATAATAAAATCATCAACTTACTTCCTGTTTTTATATAGTCACCTTCAGCTTTTATCAGCTCCAATTATAACTCAAATGTCCATCTTTCAGTATTATATATATACACTGAAGATAAATCAACTCTCCATTGTTCCTTATGATGTGTAAATGAATGTAAAAATTTCTCACGGCGATAATTTACTATATAATTTTTTTCATAGTCTTTGTAAGGCAAATTTATTTTCACTTCACTTGACTTTACAATTTTCAAGTTGTAGTCATTCATTTCATTTTTCTCAATAATGGTTTTCTTTTCAAATATTGGTGCGTTACCTTTAGAGTTTTTATCAAATATTACCCTGATTTCATCATTTTTATTATTCTTATTTATTGCATAATCAATACGAAACACTTTCTGATGATGTTTAGTGAATGATTCTTTTGATAGTATATCTGATACACTTTTGAAAATTTTCAAATCTATTCCTAATGCACCTCTTTTACTGAACCTCACCTCAAGCTCTTCATTGTCAGATATATCATATCTTTCAAGTGCCTCTTCAAACATAATAATATGAAATTTATTATTTTCTAAGTTCTGTTTTCATTCTAACTATTGGATTCAGTGTTCTTTAAGTGTATTTTTCTTACACTAGCAGGGCGCTATGTTTCTTGCACTATCATTAGCAGGGCGCTATGTTTCTTGCACTATCATTAGCAGGGCGCTAATTGATTTCTATTCACCTAGTATTGAGGCGAATGTGTTCTTGTGGTCTTGAGAAATTTGTTCTTGTGGTCTTGAGAAATTTGTTCTTGTGGTCTTGAGAAATTTG
>MDTC01145852.1_pt1 | contig 17735 bp, 16 predicted proteins | sample 811181 | NCBI WGS metagenome assembly MDTC01 (sample SAMN05326644, study PRJNA326480) | marine metagenome | isolation source: seawater | place: Pacific Ocean: North | collected 2011 | reverse complement strand
CAAGAGAAGCCACCGTATGGGATGTTCTATGTTTACTCAAAGCATCGCGACATCAAAAAGAAAGATCTAGCGTTGAGCGACAGCCGGCAAATTGATCCGACGCTGGGGTATATGTATCCGATCGTGCTTCAGTTGTCCGCAAATGCTCCAAACCCAAATGCAGCCAAGATGTTTATGGAGTATCTTGGAACCATTGAGGGCTTTGCTCCTTGGGCCAAGTCTCCTGGTGTCTATACACCGAATCCGAACCAGATACCCTTCGATGGAGATATGCCATTGGCCTGGTGGGAAGAACGGATGTGGCTTTATGACCTCGACTACGCGGCGGCCAATCGCGGTAATGTACTCGATGTGTGGCTTAAGTATGCCCAGCGTTAAAATACTGCTTGGTTTCAGATTTCTTATTTAGGTTATCTGGCTATCAACGTCTGGCCGGCCCAGAACTCTGCACTGGGTCTGGCCGACATCGACTTAGATAAAATCTGTTGTTATATCCATGTCCTTAACGCTTAATCGCTGGCGGTTCTACGTAACACCCGAGAGGGTTCTCTCGGTTTGCTTTATCGTCCTTTTGGCGTACTTGGTCGTTGTGCCCTTGTTCATGATGGTCAAAGAAACTTTTATTGTCCATCCTCTCGAACGCTTTCAAATTCCGGGCTCGAAGGTCAACGATTTCACGTTGGCTCATTGGTATCGATTTTTCATCAGTGAGAGTGCTTACACCTTTTTTTATAGACCGTTAGTGAACACTTTGATTATTTCTTTTGGTCTCTCATTTTTGGCGTTACTTATCGGTGGCGCAATGGCATGGTTGGTGGTCCGCACCGATATGCCCTTGAAAGAGACGATTTCTAATTGGGCCGTTGTTCCTTATATTTTGCCTTCTTGGACCTTGGCTCTGGCCTGGATTTCCCTGTTTAAAAACGATCGGATTGGTGGCGAAAAGGGTATTGTTTCCGCGCTTACTGGATTTGAACCACCGGACTGGTTCGCCTATGGCCTGTTTCCAATAACTATCACGCTAGCTCTTCATTATTTCCCGTTTGCCTTTTTGCTGATTGGCGGCGCGTTACGGAACATTGATGCGCAACTTGAGGAGTCCGCCAGTTTGGTCGGTGCGGGACGTCTAGCGATTATTCGAAGGATTACGATTCCGTTAATTGTGCCATCGATCATGGCGGCGTTCTTACTTTCATTCGCTCGGGGGCTCGGAACGTTCGGTACGCCGGCATTCTTGGGCGGACCGGTCCGGGAATTTGTATTGTCTACATCACTTTATGGAAACCTCATTGGTCAGCGACCCGGGCTCGGGTATTTGGCTGCGTTAGTGATGATAGTTATAGGCATGCTTGTCCTCTACATGGATCACAGGATGGTAGGGGCTAGGAAGAGTTTTGTGACTGTTGCGGGAAAGGGCGCAAGGCTGGGACTGATCGAGCTCGGAAGGTGGCGCTGGGCGTTGGCTGGATTCATTTTATTTTTCCTGTTCTCAGTGATCGTCGTGCCGCTAGTAGCGCTTGCGATTGATACCGTGATGCTGATACCCGGGGTTTATTCGTGGGAAAATTTAACACTCCATTACTGGATCGGGGAGGCGAGTTACTCGATCGGATTGGGCACCGGAGAAGCCGGGATACTTAAAAACCCGCAAATACTTTCTGCACTTAAAAACACCTTCAGTCTTGCCTTTGTTGTCGCTGTCGTTACTTGTTTGATGGGGATCTTGGTCGGATACGCGATCGTTAAGCGACGGGGTACGTTCATATCAAAGTGTCTGGATCAGATATCGTTCCTGCCCTATCTGATCCCATCGATTGCTCTGGGGGCTACTCTTCTGGCGATGTTTGCTGTACCAAGGGGACCAATTCCGTCCCTGCATGGATCATTCTTATTGTTGGTGATTGTTTGCTCGATCAGTGCCCTACCTTATGCCGTTAAGGCTGGTATCAGCGCGATGAGGCAGATCGGAGAGGAGCTCGAGGAAGCCGCCCTGATGGCTGGAGCGGGTTGGTGGACACGGATGCGGAAAATCATTGTGCCGATCCAGAAGTCGACTTATTTCGCGGGGATGCTGTTGCCATTTATATCAGTCACGAGGGAGCTGTCACTTGTGATATTACTGGTTACCCCGACCACCCAGTTGGCCACAACGATCTCTTTATTGTTCACCGATCGTGGTTGGTACCCGTATACAAACGGGATTGTCTTTATATTGACCGTGGTCGTGGTGGGCTGCACTGTGTTAAGCCGCCGCGTGATGGGAACCAGCTTAGCGAAAGGTTTGGGAGGATAAATGCCAGATATAGTGCTCGATAAAGTTTCGAAATCGTTTACCAAACAGACGCATGCTGTCGAAGATCTATCGCTTGTGATCCCAGACGGTTCGTTTACGACTTTATTGGGCCCTTCCGGTTGTGGGAAGACGACTACCTTGCGAATGATTGCTGGTTTGGAGCAGCCAACCTCAGGCGAGATCATCATAGGCGATTCAGTAGTGTTTTCTGGGAAGACTGGTGCCTTTGTTGCCCCTGCTAAAAGGGATCTGGGCTTAGTCTTCCAGAGCTACGCTCTGTGGCCACATTTTACGGTCGCCGAAAATATTACGTTTGGATTAGAAATTAATTCTGTAGGGAAGAAAGAGATTAATAAGAGGCTTGATGAGATAGCTTCTGCTTTAAGGCTTGATTCCCTGCTGGAACGTTACACCAGCGAATTATCTGGCGGACAACAACAAAGAGTCGCTATCGCGCGAGTTCTGATCATGGAACCGTCGGTTCTTCTGTTGGATGAGCCATTGTCGAATCTTGATGCGACGCTACGAATGGAGATGCGGGCAGAACTCAAGCGACTGCATCGTGAGACAGGGGCGACCATAATTTACGTCACACATGATCAGCTGGAGGCGCTGACGATGTCGTCACATATCGCTCTTCTTAAGTCTGGCGTGCTTCAGCAATTCTCGGCTCCTCTGGAGATCTACGAGCGGCCCACTAATAGATTTGCCGCTGATTTCTTAGGTAGTCCACGGATTAATTTTGTCGATGCTACGTTGGATCAGGACTCGTTGAGCTGGGGCGATGTGATGATTCAATTGCCTAAATCTGCGAAAAAGGATGTCGGCCCGCGTGTGAGCCTAGGTTTAAGGGCTGAAGAATTGGGTTTGAGCAGGACTTGCGGACCGGGAATGGTCGAGGGGCGGGTCTTGACCGTGTTGCCGACAGGCGCTGATTGGTATTATCAGGTGCGGGTAGCGGACGAAGTACTTACCATCCGACATAATGATGAGATTCCTTTTAACTACGAGGACATTGTTTACGTAGAAATTCGTTCGAAATCACTGAAGATATTTGATGATGCAGGATCAGCTATTCTGTGAGCTTTGTCCGTACACGATTCGTAACAGTAAAAATCTGAGTTAGAGTATGTTGGGTGATTTTTCTTAGCTGTACGTTTGCGACCGGGATAGTATTATCTGCGATCTTAGATTTGATATTGGTGAATAAGAAGAGCCTGAGTTGGAAGACAGAAAACACTTTTTTTATTTAAATCTTGGTCATTTCCTAGACCACTTCTTTTTATTAATCTTCGCTACCGCGGCAGCGCTCGTTCTGATCCAAGACTGGCAAATGCCCTATGGTCAACTGATACTTTATTCCACAGCCGGCTTTATAGCTTTTGGATTATTCTCGTTACCATCAGGCTGGTTGGCTGACCGATGGAGCCGTGAGGGTATGATCTGTATATTTTTTATTGGTATCGGTCTAGCAAGCATTGGCGCGTCATCAGCGCAGTCGCCACTAGGTATCGCATTCTGGTTGTTCATTCTTGGAACATTTGCCTCGATATACCACCCGGTTGGATTAGCCCTTATAGCTAAGGGTGGCCCAAAAATGGGCACAGATATCGCTGTCAACGGTGTGTGGGGAAATATGGGGGTCGGCTTCGCGGCATTTGTGACCGGTCTGATGATCGATCACGTGGGGTGGCGGGCTGCATTCTGGTTGCCCGGACTGATCTCGATAGGCATCGGCCTCTTTTACTTTAGAGATTATAGAGAAAACATTTTAGTCAAACTGAAAAGTGATAACGTTTTGGTAACGCCAGTGGCGAGTTTTACGGGCGACAATGACCGACAACTGAGGCATCTCATGATTAGGGTCTCGCTTATTATTTTTTTCACTACAGCTGTCTCTGCAATTATTTTTCAGAGTACTACTTTCGCCCTCCCTAAAGTCTTTGTTGAGCGTCTTGGGACGATCTCTGATTCAGCGTCAGCGATTGGATTCATGGCGCTTTTTGTGTTCGCTGTCGCTTCATTTGCGCAACTAGTAGTCGGGCAAATGCTGGATAGGGTCGGGCCGAAGAAGGTCTATCTAGCTGTCTCTATAATGCAATTGATATTTTTCACCATGTTCGTGGACCAATTTGGCTGGATGGCCTTGTTGGTCGCTACTTTGTTCATGCTCGGTGCGTTTGGGCAGATACCAATTAATGACTATATGATTGGAAAAATGGCGAAGTCTGAATTTAGGGCGTCAATTTATGGGGTTCGTTTTGTCATAAGCTTCGCGGTCTGGGCTGTGGTTGTTCCATTAATATCACTAGTGCACCAAGACTATGGTTTCAATATTCTTTTTTACATTCTTGCGGCATGCGCTTTGGCAATTTTTATTGCCGCCTCAATGCTTCCTAAAACCTTCCCTACTCTGGTCCCTGTATAATTGAGCGATCTTTACGGTGTATTGAAATTACGGATTCTTTTGAAATATCACTGTTGGCCGAGGAGCGTCGCTACGACATCTCCCGGGACTGTTAATAGTACGGCACCTAATAGTGAGACGCCGATACCAATCCAGATCCAAACACCAAATAGCTCGGTTGTTGGATTGAATATCTTACTGAAGATGACCCTAAAAATGGTCGACGTTCTCTGCATTGGAGAAACGATGTAGACCGGTGCAAGCGAGAGTGCGACGTACCGGAGCCCCTGCGATAAAAATACGAACACGGCCGAGAGCATGAAAAACGGGATATTTTTCTTGTCGGTTGCCTTGATTTCGCCTGTCAATCCGAACGCGAGGACAATCACAAGAAGCACTAGTGACGCGGCTACGTGGCCCAGAAATGCTCCGTAAAGCGCCAGTTGCCAGGTGCTGACCTCAAGGGCCAGTGCGATCAGAACCGGGCTTGCCCCATAGCAGATGGAGCTGGTTATCCCGTAGGCGTATCCTTCAAGAAGTTTGAACTCAAACTCAAGCTTCTCGACCTTACTCTTTTTCTTTTCCTTCGCCACCGCCAGCGGGCCCACAGTCAACAGAATGATACCTATCCACCCTAACCAGTTAATAGACTCTCCGAGTACCCAAATAGCAAGCACCACCGATACAACGACTGTGAACTGTTGGATCGGCCCACCTATGTTGGCCCCGACCGCCTTGGTGCACTTGTAGTTGGTATATCGACCGATTAAGAAGTGCACGATCCCCGCGCCGATGAAATACCAGGCCCCCGTCCAGTCTAGTGTCTCGACATCTTCAGGCGTGAGCAGAGCGAGGGACGCGATTCCAAAGAACAGTGCGCCGAGGGGGAGAGTAAAACTGAGGCCTTGGAGTGCCGAGCCTGTCAGCACTCCCCGCCGCATCATAACCGCGTTGAATCCAAAAAATGCCGCGCTCAGAAACGATAGCAACGAGCCTAGTATTATCATTAGGCCTTAACGTTCTCCACGATCAGTTTTCTTACCCAGTCCGCATTGATGTTGGTATCCGCCACATATTCCGGTGCATTCTCGAGTTGCTCAAGATCATTAAGACCACACATCGAGTAGACACGATTGGTTGCGGAGATTAGGCGCGCAGGACGGTCAGGATCGCCATTAAAATGCTGATGAATGGTGTTTGGCGGAATATAGACAACGTCCCCAGCCTCCCACTCAAATTTTTTGACCTCATCTTGCGCCCTCCAGTGATAGGTATCTGTTATTTCCACATCACAATCCTGGTGGAGGTCGTAGCCGAAACCCTCAAGAACATAGAGGCACTCTTCGGCGAGGTGTCTGTGCTTACCGGAGCGGCTTCCTGGAGGAATTATCTGCATATAGGCGTCCACCGTTTCCATCCTTGTATTCATTTGCTCGTTGATCAGGTGCTTCAAAATCCCTTGTGGTGACAACTCCCATGGCATATCGCTCGGATGAACGACTTTTTTCCGTTTGGCATTCCTTTCGTCAGCAGTTAGGGCTTCATGAAGCACTTCATGATATCTCAACATATTTTCTGAGCCATCCAGCCAGAAATTGGATTCTTGCCATGCCATTATTAGTAACCTCCTTCTAGGTGGTTATAGTCGATCTCTTCTTCGCGGGGCTCAAATCCTTCTTGTCCTGGTGCCGGATCCTTAAGCCGCGCCTCTACTGTCTGCTGGAAAAGCATATTAAGGAACAAGTACATCGGTTTGGTTTTTATCACCAGAGCCCTAGCCGGTTCCGTCTCACTAGCGTTGAAGTGCTGGTGGACACAGTTATTGTGGACGATCGCGATATCCCCCGCGCTCCAGTCATACCGAATGTTGTCGTGGATTTCGTAGCCCTGGCCATCAAGGATATAAAAAGCAGCCTCGTTCACGTGTCCGTGTTTCTGTGATTTTCCACCCGGGCTGTATTCCTCTAGGTGTAAGTGGAACGTCTGTGTTATTCCGTCTTTGGGCTCGACGTAGTGCCTAGAGTAGGCTTGGGGACCATCAACCATTTTAAGGTCCTTTGCCTTTCGTACACGTGGTTGCGATCTCAGTCGCTCCAGCTCTTGCTGCAAATTATACGCACCCTGAACGCCGCGAACGAAAATCCGGTCGGTTTGGTCGTGGTATCGAGTCATCTTGTATCTCCAATTTCTTGCGAACTTTTGGGAACTTTTTGCTTAAGCTATAATCTAGTCAACACTCGTTGGGGACTGAAAGATTAAAACCGTATCGGATTAGGACGGTTTTAATCATGACTGGTCCCAAACATCCTGTACGATTCTGCGTTTTCGGAATAAATATTACAGATGACTCGTTTCACGTTATATAGCTGGCTTATCGGTTTTGCTGGTGGGTTTTGTCTTTATTACGAACAAATACCCCTGGCGTGGTTGCTTGGCTCCATGGTTGCGGCATCCGCAGCCGCTATGACTGGGCTTCGGGTTCAGACTTATACTTCGCTGACACCATGGGCGCGTTGTGTGTTAGGCGCAATGGTGGGTACTGGCTTTGATGCCGTAACACCGAGTGAGTTCTTTTCCTACTGGAATACCCTGATTATCGTCCCACTTTTTCTAATTCTCGCGACCTCACTTAACTTCAATGCGCTGACGCGAATATTTCGCTTCGATGCATTCACAGCTATGTTTTCGGCACTCCCTGGTGGGATGGTAGAGATGGTAACAACTGGTCGTGACGTGGGTGCTGATGTGAAGACTCTAACTATTATTCATCTGATGCGTGTCGTCATTATTGTAATAGGGGCGTCCCTATTGGGTCTTTATGTCGGTATCCAGGACTTGCGGATGCAGACCCCGTCTTTTGACCATGCTGAATACATACCGATCCATCTGGTGTTGGGATTTATTGGCTGGAAAATCTGTGCATCTCTCAAAATTCCTAGCGCGCCCTTGTTGGGACCAATGGTTCTGGTAGCGGCCTTACAAGGGTTTGGTGTCCTCCAGTTGGAGCTCTTCACGCCGCTACTGATACTCGCACAAGTCGCAATCGGAATTGATATCGCGCGAGCATTTTACGGAGTCTCGATCAGCTCCATGGGACGGGCCTTTGTAGCAGGTATCTGTAGTGTCGTGATTATGTTTTGTTGCCTCTGCTTTTGCGCACTCTTGGTGTACGCTACCGTCTCAAATATTCCCTGGATTCAGATCGTGCTTGCGTTCATGCCTGGTGGGCAGACAGAGCTTGCTCTGCTGGCTTTTGCACTGAAGCTGGATCTGACATTTGTTGTTACGCACCAAATTTTTCGGATTGCGTTGATTATGCTCTCACTTCCTCTTTTATTGGCAGGCCTGAAACGCCTGAGTCAGACCCGTGGATAAGGAAAAAATTTTCTACTTCGCGTCGGGCTTTATGGCGCTAGGTCTTGTTCCTCTGACCGCGGTAATCGTGCCGCTTTATGCGCTAGGGATCGGAGCCAGTCCGGCTGAGATTGGAATAATTATGGCCATGCGATCACTGCTACCGTTCCTTCTGGCGATCCCTGGTGGTGCAATGGTCGATCGTTACGGTGTCCGATTTATGGTCACCCGACTGGCCCTAGCCTGTTCGGCCCTTTCGCTAGCGTACCCGTTTGCAACGAGTGTTTTTCATCTAGTTCTTCTGCAGCTTATTTTCGGTGTCTGCCAGTCATTCTGTTGGATCGGTGTTCAGACTGGTATCGGGAAGACGTATCGTGGCGATCCAATTGTTACAAGTCATCTAGGCTTTTGGAGCATGGGTGGAACGTTTTTTGGACCCTTCATTATCGGTTTCATTTGGGATTACTTCGGGGCGGATTCGACCTTTGTAGCGACCGCTCTTTGGTGTGCTGTAATGAGTGTCCTTGCATTACAGTTATCTCAGGAAGTCAGTGGCAGTGAAAGAGCCGCATCCAAACGACAGGCGATGAAGGGTGATTATAGGCAGGCCGTCCAGCTCCTCAGAGATCCAATCGTAGTCTACATTGTTGCTTGCTCTTCTATCCGGCTGGGAGCAGTTTCGTTGCAGACCAGCTTTGTGCCGGTGTATCTCGCGGAGCTCGAGTTTAGCGCAACCCAAATCGGCGTCTTGATCGGTGTAAGTGCAATATCCTCTGCTTGCTCTGCGTTCCTTCACACCATACTTTCCAAGAGTTGGAGCTCTGAAAAGGTCCTCGGTGTATTTATCGTGCTAGCCTTAATTGCTGTATCTGCGATGTCACTAACAGATTCGTACGCGGTCCTTGCCGTTTTGAACATAACCATGGGACTAGCTGTAGGGGTTACTCAGCCCGCAATGTTCTCGGTCCTTGGCGCTAAGATATCAAAGGATATTCAGGGCTTAATTGTTGGTTTGCGGACCAGTTTGAATCGTTGCGCGACATTTCTGATTCCTTTGTTTGCTGGTTTAATTGGAAGCATTGTCACTATTCAGTGGACATTCCTGATCGTCGGAACGGTGCTCTTGGTCCTGATGCTCGTTACCCTATGGATGGCCAAGGATCGTCTGTAGTTACTCCATACACAGGCTATATCGAGCCAATAACAAAATCAGATAGCCGATTGCTGGACTGTAATAATCCATGGAGTGTACGGTGCTTATATCATCAAACTAGTTGATGGCTTATAACTATAAATCTAAAGGAGAGTAAGAATGCGTTTTCTCACTGCACTCGTCGCTTTAGGTCTGATTGCATCAGCGCCTGCACAAGCAGCATTCCCTGAAAAAGATATTACGATTGTGATTCCTTACGGCCCAGGTGGCGGGTTCGACACCCTCACACGTAAGCTCTCACCGTACATCGAGGAATATTTCAGAGAAAAAACAGGTAAGAGCTATAACAAGATTAAAGTAGTTCCAAAGAACATGCCGGGCGCCTCTGGTAAAAAGGCAGCGGTATACACTTCAAAGCAGAAGCCTGACGGGTACACTGTTCAGATCTTCAATATCCCTGGCCACGGACTTCCGTACATTAAAGGTGAGAATCCGGGGTATGATATCCAGGGCTACAGCTGGTTAAATCGGGTCGGAGGTGATAGCTACGTGGTAGTGGTTTCTAAAGAAGGCCCGTACAAAAAACTCGATGATCTGGTGAACAAATCAGGTGATCTAAAGATTCCTGAGCAGGGGCCTGGATCAACCTCAAACATGGCGAACAGGATTACGTGGTCAACTCTCGGAAAAGGTGGTGAGTATATCTATGGATACAAGTCATCCAGAGACTACACCACAGCCGTTCTTCGTGGCGACGGTGATGTCACCATGCTCGCGTCTGGTTCGGCCAAGCGATACAACAAAGGCGGCGACTACAACATCCTCGCTCACTTTGCTGATAACGTCGATCCGGCATTCTCCGGGGCAGTTAACGGGAAAGATATCGGTCACCCAGAGCTGCATAGTCTAGGCCTACTGAGGATCATTGCCGGTCCTGCTGGTATGTCTAAGGAGATAATGGATGAGTGGAACGATGCGCTATCGTATGCCGTAAATCATCCTGATATTCAGGCGTGGTCTGCTAAGACGGGTAACCCTGTCAAGGCCTACGACACAACTGCGGAAACGAAGAAAGCGCTGATGGATACACTGGACTACTTCAAGAAGTTTAGAGACGTATTCTGATTGCTTTATCGTTAGTCCTGCCTTCCACCTTGCCTCGGTGGGAGGCTGGGCTAACAGTACCACTATTCTTTTTTAAATCTGACAGGTCTTGGTTGAATGGAAGCTCTTGATTTAGCAGTGATTTCTGAGGCCTGGGTCCGACTGTTTGAATTGGACTCCTTGTTCTATCTCGTTCTCGGGACCCTAATTGGGCTTGTCTTCGGCGTACTCCCCGGGCTGGGCGGTACCACCGCGTTGGCAATATTGATTCCCTTTTCGATGAACATGGAACCCGGTGATGCGATTATTCTGATGGCCGGCGTCATGGGTGTGGCCCCCACCAGTGGAGCTGTCACCGCTATCCTTCTTAACACACCAGGGACCGCGCCCAACGCAGCCACGACGCTCGATGGGTACCCGTTGTCTCAGCAAGGAAAGGCTGGCCTGGCGATCGGTGCAGCGGCAGCTGCATCGGGTCTGGGTGGTATCATCGGAATTATTTTTTTGATCGCGATGGTCCCGATCACACGAGAGATCGTCCTGATGTTCGCGCCAACCGAGTTCCTTTTATTAGCTGTTCTAGGACTCGTAACTGTTTCCCTGTCGACTGGTAAAAAATTCGTTAAGAGCTTGATCGTGGGATTATTCGGTTTGATTATCGCTTCGGTTGGTTACCATGAGGTGACTGGTGAAGAGCGGTTCACATTTGGAATCGATTATCTTTGGGATGGATTCAAGCTTGTTCCTGTCATGATCGGGTTCTTTGCTGTCAGTGAAATGATCAATCTGTGGGCGAAACGAGGCTCAGTCGCTGGGTCCGGTGAAATGGAGGCCATCAACTTTCGACAGGTCTTGCAGGGCTGTCTCGAGCCAATCAAACGATGGAAGGTATTGTTACGCGGCAGCGCCATCGGTACCGGTGTGGGCGCATTACCTGGCGTCGGCGGTACTGTGGCCGCATTTATGGCATATACGATAGCGGTCACCACGGCTAAACCGAGCGAAAGAGACTCATTTGGTAAGGGGAATATTATTGGCGTCATTGCGCCTGAGTCGGCTAATAATGCCAAGGAGGGTGGGGCACTTGTACCGACTTTGGCGTTCGGTATCCCAGGAAGCGCAGAGATGGCGGTTTTCCTGAGCGTACTAATCCTCCATGGCATGGTCCCAGGACCGACTATCATGACAGAAAGCCTTGATATTATCTGGATCCTGATCGCTGCGGCGGCAACTTCTGGGGTGATTGCCTCCATTATCACAATATCGGCAGCGAGCTCTATCGCTAAACTAACGTTTGTAGACTCCCGAACTCTTGTCCCAATCGTTTTGGCGTTTGCAATGATTGGTTCTTATTCGCTCGATAACGAAATTTACGATGTAGTCACGACGTTAGTATTTGGTTTCGTTGGTTTTTTATTTATGAGATTCGGATTCCCTCGGATAGCATTCCCTCTGGCTATTGTCCTCGGGCCGCTAATGGAAACAAGCTACTTCCAAACACTTAGGATAGGCGATGGAACGTTGAGTATTTTGTTCACTCGACCCCAGTCAATAGTCATCATGCTCCTCATAGTCGCTTGCATAGCCTATTACCTTAAGGGATTTTTTAGTAAGTCCGACTCCAAGGAAACCGCAGCGTGAAGATTAAAATAAACCATAGCAATGTATGGCTGCTGATACCCTTAACGGTATTCGCTGTTGGCACACTCTATGTTGGATCAAGTTACGGACCGGTCTCTGCTTTTATTCCTTTCTGGGCTTCGATCTTTATGGTGCTCACTTGTTTGGTCGTATTGACTGGTTTGGATGGTTCGAATGTGGACGACGATAATTCGAGCCAAACATCTGGCCAAGCAAGTAACCAGAGCGTACTGGTCGCGATGTTATGGATCACGGCATTTGTCGCGCTTGCTTATTTTCTGGGTCTGATTCTTGCGGCTGTGGTTTATACGTTCTGCTCGATGTATTTCTTTGGTGGGAAGAAGCTTCTAATGGCAGCGGGAACGAGTATGATTCTCGGTCTGATTCTATTTGGCTTGTTCGAATTTATATTGGAAAAAGAGCTGTATAAGGGCGTCTTTATCGAAGGATTCGCTTAAGTTCTGCGTGTTGCGATTTCTTTAACCCCCTCTCGAAACGGTTATCAAGTGCCCTGAAGGATATCTTGTTCCATTAAGGATCGCAGATTGTTGGTAATTTTTGGATCGACACCGAACCAGACTTGCCACGCTGGCCGAGATTGCTGCAGTAACATCCCCAGACCACCAAGCGTTCGCAGCCCTCTGGATTTTGCATCTGTTATAAGTTTTGTCTCGAGAGGGACGTAGATAATGTCCGTGACGAGTGTGTCAGGCATCGCCAGATCAAGGGATAGATCTAAGGGCGGCTGGCCGGCCATTCCCTGGTTGGTTGTGTTAACGATTAGCTCGCACTCTTCGACTAACGAGTGACGCTCTGCCCAGGGTCTCACTTGTATATTTTGGTTATTGAAGATATTTGCTATTTTCTCCGCCCCTACTTTTGTTCGATTGGTCAAGATAATATTGTGTATCCCCTCTTGGATGAGTGCGTAAATAATCGCTAATCCACCACCACCAGCTCCTAATACCAGCGCCGTTTTAGTGTTTGATTTCCAGTTAGGATATCTAGCTTTGAGATTATCTTTAAAACCGATCCAATCGTTATTAATACCCAGAAGTGAGTTGTCTTTCCGCACAACGACGCAACTCACCGCTCCGATAAGCTTCCCTGCGGGGTCAAGTTCATCGACCGTAGCGATGGCTTCTTGTTTGAGGGGCATGGTCAGATTGACGCCTTTAAATCCGAGTTTAGGCAAGGACTCTAGGGCTGGGGCTAACTTTCCTGGTTTAATTTCGATCGGGATGTAGGTGCCGCGAATACCATTCTCCTGCATCAGCGTGTTGTGCATCAGTGGGCTTCGCGAGTGTGTGATAGGGAAGCCCATTACGCCCACCAAATTAATCTCGCTGTCGTCGGTTAGCTTTATCATCACAAACGCCTACAATCGAGTGGGAGGGAGTTTTGCTTTGAAGTGGTTCCAGGTTCGCTCGAAAAGATTGGGGTTCCAGAGTTTTTCTCGATATTTTTCAATTTCCGCAGCGGAAAATAAGTAAGGGGTACCGATCTGCATCGCCATATACTGACGGTGGCTGTTCTCTTCCAAATAATTTGCTAAAACGAACGCATCTTGGATAGTCTTGCCGACAGTCACCGCACCGTGAGCTTTCATGAGCGCTGCAGGGCGATCACCAAGCGTGTCTGCCAGCCTTTCCGCCATGACCGGATTGTTGATCGAGTCAGGGGAATCGAGAAGTGGTAACGGATAGACTAGTGTGCCTTGCGCGTAGACTGGTCGATATTCGCTACCGGTCATTGTCAGGAATGTGGACCATTTGGGGTGCGAATGAACGATTGCCTTAGCGTCTGGTCGAACTTTGTAAATTCCGACATGTAGATGAAACTCCAGTGGTGGCTTGTCTTTACCCGAGATTACGTTACCTTCAAAATCAATCTCACAAATGTCGGCGGTGGTGAGCGTGCTTCTCTGGCATGAGCCGATATTGATGAGCAGCCGGTTGTCATCGAGTTTGGTGCTTGCGTGTCCGTTGTAGTCGATGATACCGGAGCACTCGAGCATTCGGATGCAATCGACAAGATCTTGCTTTAAAGATTCCATAATTTTTACCAGTTGTTTTGTGATCGGATTTCCATCCGCCAGAGATTCCAGGCTCGCATGCCTGCGGTCTTATTAATTTCATCGGCGAGGACGCCTTCTTCTGGCTCAAGCGCTTCTATCCCGCCATCTTGAGCGATCGAGATCGCCGACAACTGGATCCGCGCATTTACCTCAGTGTATACGGCCCGAAAGACGGCATTCTGCAGCGAGTCGCCTGTGGCGACCGAGCCATGGGCCCTCATCAAGGCAACATGCTTATCTTCAAGTGTCTCGGCGAGAGCCAGACCCTTGGCGCAATTACAGACCAGCATGTCCGTCATCCCAAACGACTGGCGAATATCAAAAATGGGCACCCCCATCGCCAGGAATGCTGCGTTATGGAACATGGCTTTCATCTGGTTTTTAACTACGCCAAATGGGATAACGGAGGGTGAGTGGGAGTGCACGATCGCATTGATATCTGGCCGCATCTTGTAAATCTCGCCGTGTATGAATCGCTCCAAGAACGAAGCCCGTCCGCGATCCTCACAGGGGTCACTGTCAAGTGTGTACTCGATGATATCTGCGGGTTTGACAAGCGCCGGAGCCAGAGATTTAGCCATTAAATAGCGATCTGGTGCAGAGGGATGTCTCATGGACACGTGCCCGAAACCATCCACTACTCCCCGTGCAGCCAAGATTCGTGCGGCCGCTGCTAGATCGGCGATGATGGCTGGATCTACTTTACCGGCTGATGGTGGATGCTTGTGAGCCATTTCGATGTCGCTCCGTTTTATGTTATGACTTTCGTCGAGACAGTTGGAGGGAAAATCACTTCGGGCGTGAACTGTCTGTGGGCTATGTCTTGCCGGTAAGAGTAGAGCGCCATTTGTTTCCATGTTTTTCTGTTTTCTTCGATATCGTAAGGGAACGGGTCGCCATTCATGAATTTCCGCATGTGGTTGGCATAGGTCGCAACCCACGGCAGTGGGTATCGCGAGATCGCCGGATCAAGGAGCCTTGAGACACCTTGGTCTTTCGACTCAAGGAGCACATTGTAAAGGTTACGAGCGACCCAAGGATGCTCGTCATATATAGATCTTTTCATCGCCACAATATATACGATTGGCCAGGCGCCGGTCTCTTTAAAGTATGCCTCTTCCATTTTGATGTACTCAGGGAACAAGCGGACGATATCCAAACGGTTTACCAGGAAGCATGTCGGAGGACGGGCAACGATTGCACAATCAGTTTCACTGCCCGCTAAAAGCTGACTCAGTGATTTATCTTTAATCCGTTCTGGGTCTATGCCCTCGGGTAAGTTCAGTTCTACCTTCTCTCCCCGCCCCGGGGCGTCTGCTCCAGCTTGAGCCCAGTTGATGTCCGTGAGATCGATTCCCTTATCATTTTGCATCCAGCCCCTCAGCCATACTGCCACTGAGTGAGTCCATTCCGGCGATCCGACATGTTTTCCCCTGAGATCTTTGATCATTTTGATGTCGCTATTTTCTTAATAAAACGAACTGAATCGGAACAACTTTGAGTAAAATATGGGGAGTCTGATGTTGTCTGGTCTATCTCGTGTGATTTGGGTGCTGAACTTAGCGAATGACAGCTCTGAAATATTGAACTCCAGATCAGCAGTAAATCTGACGAAACACTCGTGGTAGGTGAAACTGAACCAGTTAAGGTCAATCCCCTCAGAGTTTGACTTGCGAATTCTGACGTCCCTGAATTGGTCATAGTCATTGGTAGCAACGGACAGATTGAGTCGGGACACACACAGAATACCTTGTATATTTATTCTTGTTTCAACCATAACGACCGTGAAACTTCGATTCCAGCTTGTCGGAACATTTAACTAAATTATTTTAAGAGTGACCTGACAAGAAAATATTACACGCTTGAACCATAGACTTTTGAGATCATACGATCATTTTGGGCCACCGAGACCGCTACTATCTTTGTCTAACCTTTGGTTTGTGTGGGATAGTCAATCGTTAATTACGTGGGGCATCTGACATTAGGGGAAATCTGGGATGAGTCATGAGGGAAAGCTCGCAATCATTACTGGTGCTGGTCGAAATATCGGGGAGGCTATTGCCCACCGCCTTGCTGAGGAGGGTGCCTCGATAGCGGTTGTTGATCTCGATCAGGGACGTGCAGATAAGGTAGTCGAAGATCTGATTAAAAAAGGCGTTTCCGCTGCGTCATTCGTCTGTGATGTATCTAAGCCGGAACAGATTCTGAATGTCGTAGACGCGATCCAACACGAGTTCAAGCGGATCGATATTTTGGTGAATAATGTCGCTATTTCTGATAACAAAAACATATTGGATATCGACTTGACCACATGGCAAAAAACGCTCGATATCACTTTGACCGCCCCTTTTTATTTTGCGAAATGTGTAGCTCACAAGATGGTTGATCAGGGGATCCCCGGTAACATTGTCAATGTATCGTCGACGACCGGCTACTTTGGCCGCGGCAGAGCAATTGCATACGCCGCCGCTAAAGGTGGAGTTGTAAATCTTACAAAAGCGATGGCTATTCAATTGGCGGAATATAATATTCGTGTGAACAGTGTAGTACCTAACAAGATCGGGTCCCCGGTCGGTAAAGATGAATTTGATCCAAGCAGACCAATCATTAACCTGAGGAACCGCGCTGGTGCTCCGTCGGATCTAGCCAACGCGGTGGCGTTCCTTGTATCCGATCAGTCAGACTTTATCGTGGGAACCGATCTCTTTGTAGACGGTGGTTGTTCAGTAATTATGCCTGGCGGCAGCGGTTGATGAGCCCAGCTAACTTAATGGAAAGTTAGTGACGCTTTCAGAACAAGCTCAAGCTATCAAGCCTTACTTTTGGGCTCGCCAGCGACCTGATCTGAGACTCAGATTGATGGCTGCCCTTGGTTGTTTGGTTTTAGCGAAGATGAGTAATCTAGCTACGCCATGGTTTTTGGGTTTAGCCATCGACCGATTAAACGGTGACGAGGTTCTTCCAGTCTGGGTCTTGGGTGCTGTTGGTCTCGTCGTTGTGTATGTGATTACACGTCTCTTTTCACTTATTTTTTCGGAGTTGATGGAGGTGCTGTTCACCCACGTGTCTCAGCACGCGATTCGTGTTTTGACCCTAAAAACATTTGCGCATTTGCATCAGTTACCGCTTTCTTTTCATCTGTCGCGGCACACCGGATCGCTCGATCGATTAATTGATCGAGGCACGAAAGCGATCGAATTTCTTCTGCGGTATGTATTTTTTAATATTGGTCCGACCCTGATTGAGTTGGCTCTGGTTAGCGTGATCGTTTGGATTACGTTTGGAGGGGTTTATGCCCTCATCATTACTAGCACCGTCGTCGTTTATATTCTTTTTACACTGAGAGTCACCATCTGGCGGTTACGATTCCGACGTGAAATGAACGAGGCCGATAATGCTGTCGCCGGACGCATGGTCGATAGCTTCGTCAATGTGGAGAACGTTCGACTATTCAATAACGAAAGATATGAGACAGGTCAGGTCGATCGCGGTCTTGCTGATTACGAGCGGGCGGCAAATCAGAGTCGTTTATCATTGATGTATCTGAATTTGAGTCAGACCATAATTGTTCTGTCTGGAGTGATTCTTCTCTTGGTGCTGGCCGCTTTCGATGTGCAGCTCAATGCACTCACGGTTGGTGGATTCGTGACCCTGAATACTTATATTTTACAGGCCTTCCAGCCTCTCAATTCCTTGGGATGGATCT
>MDTC01096148.1_pt1 | contig 17737 bp, 13 predicted proteins | sample 811181 | NCBI WGS metagenome assembly MDTC01 (sample SAMN05326644, study PRJNA326480) | marine metagenome | isolation source: seawater | place: Pacific Ocean: North | collected 2011 | reverse complement strand
TGCCTTTGTCAGTACCGATCTCGGCGCGATAACGCAAAATTCGATTCGCTAGTAATGCGTTACTTTCTTCTTTTTCTATTTCGTTAAAAGCTTGTCCGGGTCTAAAACTATGCAGGTTTCCTCGGAGACATCAGGTTCTATTCGTACGCTGTGCACCAACCATGGTGCCCGGGCTAGCATAGGAGAACGCTTCGATCCGCGCCTTCGGGCGCTGAGCAAGAGGAAGAGAGAGATTGAGGAGCAGATAAAGGAGTCCATACCGGAAGGTCGATCGTTTGCACATACTTGCACAAATAGCAAACCTCAATACGTCTCAGTTACACACAAAGAGGCACCAGCAGTATACGGGCGCAGTGTACTAACGAAGCTCACGGAGCACCTCGAAGCCCTCCCAGTGGGTGCTCTCGGGTACGCTGCGTCGCTAGATGAGTTTGTACTGGGCGAACTCGAGAAAATACGGTCGCAGCACAAATCTTCGAGCATGGTTATCCGGCGCATAGCACGGGCTCCCACCCAGCCGCTCGCCGGGGGGCAGCATCTAGAAGCCCTAGCGACGGAACTCGACGCTGTCGAAAAGGCCGCCATGGAACTCCGTCGGGAAAAGAAGAAGAAACTTGTAGAAACCGCAACCGACACCGCTTGCGAAAGACGTGTCGTGGAATTCCTCACTAACAAGGAGGAAAACAGGCAGGAGCTTCGAATCCGCAACAACGACGGCACGCACCGGCGCGTCCTCCTCCAGCTGAAAAAAACCAATAAGCTTCCGACCATCAACACCAAGGCACAGGTATTGGATATTCTGGGGGCCGCCTGTGCGGGTGCGACAACGATCTCGGATGTCGCGAAGCGCATCGCGGGCGAATTGCAGCGAAAAGAAGCCGGTGTGAAAGTGGTCGTGACAGCGATCGAATGATCGGAGAGGTGAACTGTAATTTTGTGGCGTGCAGGTAAAAGCAAGATGCTCTGGATCTTAAAAAGCCTGTTGACGGTTTCGGTCGGCGTCTGCGCCTTGACGGTGCTGGATGCACAGCTAGGCAACCTCACGCAGGATCAGTTCATGCGCCTTTTCAAGAACAAGTGGTTGCGGGGCATGACCCTCTTCGGCGCGGCCTACGCCGCCAACGGCAACCACGCCGTCGGCGCCGTCATCGCCGTGTACCTCTACTTCATGCTCACGTCGTACGACGACGTTTTCGACATGTTGGGCGGAACCGCTGAAGTCGTCGTAGCACCGGCCGATGCCTTGGATAGGACGGGCAGGGCCGGTAGCAGGCACACAGAAGATGACGGCGCATTTGTCGAATGATTTTGCTACCGCAAGGAACATGCTATTCTAGCAAACGATGCTGCGTATTTTGTTATTGTTAGAATAAACGCGATGCTAGCCGCAGACCTAATTCGCAGCCTTGAGATCTCCGGAGGAAAACGTCCAAGATCTGGGACACAGGGAGCTGCGACTGCGTCAAGACCTTGAAGGGGCATAGCTGGGAGGTGAGGTCGGTGGCGTGGAACGGCACGCTGCTGGCCTCGGGGTCCATGGACAAGACGATCAAGATCTGGGACACAGAGAGCTGCGACTGCGTCGAGACCTTTAGTGTACCTAGCCGCGGGGTGTTCTCGGTGGTGTGGAACGGTGCCGGGACTCTCGCCGCGCCGGCTTTCGACACGATAAAGATGTTTAACTTTGTAGAACGGCTGACAAAACCAGAGAGCGCCGCCGGACAGGATGCATAATTTGTTGCCCCCACCGGGGGCGGAAGCAGTAGCAGCAGTAGCAGCAGTAGCACTGCCGCGCCACGTATTGCGGCGCCCACCGATATGGATGCATCCTGTTGATGAAACGGCATTGTTGCCCCCGCCGTAACTCCCAGAGACAAAAAAAAAGAATTAAATCGAAAGTCACACTTGTTTTTTTTTGCGGCATTTACGCAAGCATAGGAACAAAGTAAGGGTCTCCGCTCGCCGTCCCGCCGTCGGAATTCACCACGGAGTCGCTTCCTGTTACGGTAGACGAAGTCGCGTCCACGACACCGCCACCGAACGAGTTTCCGGCGTACGTATTACCGGTGCTGACGTCGAGCGTGCCCGCGGCACTGCTCTTGAAGAAGACGGAGTCGTTGTTGCCACTGGACGTGAATGTACAGTTGCGCACAGTCGCGGAACCAGTATCTGCAGCGCCGACTGCGAACCCAATGGCGGCACCGGCGGCGTCGTCCGTGTTTCCGCCGTGGGGAGTGACCGTCTCGGAAGTGTTTACGTTGACGAAGGTCGTGCCCTCGATGATCACCGTGGTGGCTTCTCCGCTCGGGTTACCGATGTTGTACACGTACGCGCCTGCTCCCCGCGTGGTGTTGACCGTGCTATCCTTGACAACACAACCATCCCGCATACCGATTAGCATGAATCCGGTGTTGCCACTGTCGGTCGCCGTGCAGGTATCGAACGTGCAGTCCTTGCACCCCGCGGTGGCACCCGTCGAACTAGCGTAGGTGCCACTGGCGAGGTAGAAGGCGTTATCCGTGACACCGGAAGTGGTGCAGTTGTACACGTAGACTCCGGTGCAGTCCTGAATACGGATTCCGCGGCAGCAGTCATCGACCGCGACGTTTTCTAGCGAGGGAGTGGCCTGCGTATGCCCGAGCACACTGTAGTCGGCGGCGCGGATGCGCATCGCACCGCCCCCAGTCTGTGCGTCCTGTCCCGAGTACCCTGATATTTCCACGTTGCTCATGGTCACGATAGTGCCCTTGCTGTAGATCATGTACGCATCGACGGACCCACTAGTGGCCGTGGCCGCGCGCATGTTTTCCATGTGAACTCTACCGTCACAAGACCCACCGAAAAGCGTGCTGTAATGCAGCTGCAGGTCCTGCCATACACTGTCGGCAGCAGTGGCCGTCGCGCCAACGATGCGCAGTGGCGATGCGCGGTTCGCTTCCGGCACGTCCAAGAATGCTGACGTCGCGGTACCCGTGACGGTAATTCGGTTCCATACCACCCCCCCGACGGAGACTGTATCATAGGCGAGCGACATGGTTTTGTTAGTGTGTGACTTTTGTCCATATTCTGAAAAGAGTTATCCGTGTATTCTTCGCGCGGGGGCGCGCGGTCATTCTGCGGTGACCTTTTTTGTCAGTACAACGGATACTGCGGGAAGTATTTTGGGTTTTTTTTAGATAATAGACAACTGCATGCGACAACCGTGTGCCAAGTGCCGCCGACCTATAGAAACCGTGATACTGGTCGGCGAAACCAAGACGCCCGAGGCTCCAACCAAGTGTGCCCGGTGCTTTTTCATTCTTGCACGAGTAGCTTTCTACTACGGCCACACCAATGTCCCGGCGGAGGAAGCGGCAAGAACACCAAAGCAAATGCACGACCTCCGCACCGACATCCGAGCCTACGACGCTGGTGCACGACATAGCGTCGGTACAGTTCTCCCTCCTGAGCAGTGAAGAGGCGCGGCGCATGTCTGTGGTCGAGGTGACAAAGACTGCACTTATGGAGCGCAATGCCCCGCGGATAGGCGGCGTAAACGACACGAGACTCGGCACGATACATCATGCGACGTGTGGTACGTGCCGCAACCCACTGCATTCCTGTCCGGGACATTTCGGCCACATAGAACTCGCTGAACCAGTATTTCACCCCCTGCACGTCGATACGGCCCTCAAGCTTCTCCGTACCGTATGCTTCTGGTGCTCCGCTTGTCATACAGACATCGCAAAGGTAAGCCGAGCAGGTGGGAACACGCTTACCCTCGCAGCAGCGGCAGGGAAGAACATAGCAAAGTGCGGCGCATGTGGGGGGGCCGTGCCGTCGTACTCCCGGGTGGGCATTGTGATCACGGCTACGTTTTCGCCAACGGAACTGGAAGAAATGCCCGAGGGGGAGCGTGTGATCGCCTCTGCTCCGTTTACGGCGGCGCGCGCGCGCCTCATTCTCAAGTTCATTCCAGACAGAACTCTCCTCGAGCTGGGTATGCGGCCTAGTCACAGTCGGCCCGAAGACATGATTCTTGAGGTGATACCGGTTCCGCCGACGTGCGTGCGACCGAGCGTCGGCGTTGACAACGGCAGCAGATCACGTGGGCACGACGACCTGACACTGAAATTGCAAGACATTCTGAAAGTCAACCATAACATAAGACAGGCCGCCACCCCTGACGCGAAGGCACGTCTCAGCGATCTCCTGCAGGTCCACGTTTGTCTGTACTACGACAAGGACGCCCGCCCGGCAGGCTTGCAAAAAATCAGAAACGACCCTTCGTTGGCATCCAGCATGCTTCCGCGGACCACCGCGTGCAAGTCGCTGACACAGCGCCTGAAGGGAAAGAGAGGTCGCGTCCGCGGCAATTTGATGGGTAAGAGAACCAACAGTGCCGCCCGCACCGTGATCACCCCGGACGCGGAGATGGATATGGACATGCTCGGTGTACCCCGATACATCATGCGCCACCAGACCATACCCGAGACCGTTACGTCCTTCAACATCAGAGAATTGAAATGTCGCATACAGAACGGACCAGACAACGACAGGGGTGCGCACTCTGTGCAGAACGGTAGCGACAGGGACGCCACCACAAGTCTGTGGCCGCTGTCGGACGAGCTGCGACACGACGTTGCCTCGCGTCTTCGGGTCGGGGACATCGTGCATCGAAACCTGAAGCCGATGGACATCGTCATCTTTAACAGGCAGCCTTCGCTCCACCGCGAGTCCATGATGGGACACCGTGCGGTTCCCGTGGAAGGAATGACATTCCAGCTAAGCGTGCCCTGTACTACCCCCTACAACGCCGACTTCGACGGCGACGAGATGAACCTGCACGTGCCGCAGTCCTACGCGGCAAGGGCAGAGGTGGCCTCACTGATGATGGTGACGAACCGCATCCTGTCGGCACAGTCCGGCAAGCCGTGCATGGGTTCGGTGCAGGATACGGTAGTGGGATCCTATCTTCTTACGCGACAGGACGTGTTTTTCGACCGTGCCACGTTCTTTCAGCTATCCATGGCGATACATTATCCCAAAAAGAACGCATGCGATGTGATCCCCGCGATCCTAAAGCCGCAGGTGCTGTATTCGGGGATGCAGCTGTTCTCCTGTATGCTCTCTGCCGATCTGAACTTGACAAGAAGCCGCGGCGACTGCGATACGAGCGATGGACTGCTCGACACCGAGAGCACCATCAGAATAACGAAGGGGATAATGCACAGCGGTCGTGCCTGTAAGAACGCCGTTGGTACTTCTCGCAACGGCATCATCCACCGTATTTGCCTCGACATCAGCAATGAAGTGGCGCGGCAGTTCATCAGTGACAACCAACGTCTGGTGGCAGCCTACTTGTGTAAGCGCGGATTTTCCGTCGGCATCGGTGACTGCATGGTTCCGGCAAATGCGCTAAATGCAATTACAACTACCATAGACCGCGTGGAGGCGCACTACGGTATTGCGATGGGAGCGACGAGGCATTCATCCTTGACGGATTCAGACGAAGAAGCGATTCTCGATTACACGACTCGCGCATTCTCTGAAGTTGGTCGAATCGTCGGGGGATCGATGAGCAAAAACAATGCGATCGACGACATGTGGTCTTCGGGGTCGAAGGGGAGCTCCCTGAATCTCACACAGATAGTGGGACTCGTCGGGCAGACGACCGTGTCCGGCGGGCGTGTCCACCCGAGCCACAAGGGTGGTAGGACCCTCCCTTCGTTTCCCGCCGACAGCACAGCTATGCTCGCGAGCGGATGGTGCCGCAACTCGTACATGAAGGGGCTCACACCCGGGGAGTTCTTCCAGCACGCCAAGGGGGGGCGGGAAGGCCTCGTGGACACCAGTGTGAAGACTGCCTACACCGGATACATACAGCGGAGGCTTTCGAAGCTGATGGAGGCGGTTCTTGTGCTGTACGACGGAACCGTACGCACGTCCCACGGCAAGCATGTCATATCGTTCCACCACGGCGGCAACGGCCTTTCGAGTCAGTACCTAGAGTCTTCCAACATATCGGACATCGTTGTGCCGGAAAAGGAGATGCGCGAAAGGTATGTCCATGAGGAGTTCGAAGAAATAGCTGTCAGACTTCGAACGCAGCAGCGTTATCTCCAGCGACACTCGGTCGGATTCGACGCGCACAGCGACACCGTGGTGACACCGCTCAACCAGAACATAACGCGGCGCATCATCTCGACCAAGCGCGGCGCATCGGCGAAGAGACTGTCTGCCGCATCCTGTGTTTCGGAGCTCGATGGATTCATGCGTCGCCTCTGCGAAGCGCTTCGTACCACGCGCAAAGCGACGCTCGGGATCGAGTTCATCCTCGTCGCCGCCATCGGGACATGCCCGGTGCTGTATGCAGAGAATCTCGCTGCCGTCTTCGAAGACGCAAACAGAAGATGCATTCGGAGCATCGTTCCTGCCGGGGAGCCGGTCGGTGCCGTTGCGGCGACATCAGTGGGCGAGCCGTGTACCCAGATGACTTTGAACACCTTTCATACGGCCGGGGTCCGCAAGGAGGGCAGCATCAGCAACATGGAGCAAGGAGTAGGCCAGTTCAAGTCGCTGATCGACGTGTCCACGGTAGGGTTCGACGCTCCTGTGTTACTATTCCTTCACCCCTACCTGAGTCACAGCTCCTATCTTGCGCAGCGAGTGTGCAACTCGATCGTACGAACCCGTATTTGCGACATCGTCGCTGAACCACCGGAAGTGATTCGTGCGAATACACGAGACACACGGGATCTGTGGATACGGCGACTCTGTGCGGTTTTCCCGAACGACCCCGACGATATAGACCCCGCGAGAATACACGCCCCTGTGCCGGATTTAGTCGCGGAAAACACCATACGGGTTGTGCTCGACCGCACAAAGTGCGACGCGGCGGACATAACCATCGACGTCGTCGCGGACGCGGTCCGCGATACTCTTTCGAACACAGATTTCGAGGTCATGCAGAGTGAGGCGTGCATGAAGACGTGGGTGATCCGTGTCGTCGTCACGAATTTGAACACCATGATCACAAGGGGCGGGGCTGAAATCGACGAGAACCACGCGGCGTATGCGCTTCACGTATCGGACACATTACGTGCGCTACAGACCCACCTCATGGAGGTTATCGTAAAGGGTGTAGGGTCCGTCAAGTCCGCGCATGTTGTTAAGGTGCGCAACCGATTCATAATCAGCACGGAAGGTGGCGATGCCACACAAATGATGGCTCTGGACTGCATTGACCCACTACGGTCCCATTCGTGGGACCCAAGCGCCGTCGCGAAGACCCTCGGTATTGTGGCGGCACGTGCGGTGCTACGGTTCCGAATATGCAAAGTGCTGAAGGACAGTGGGGCGAATGTGAACTGGCGCCATCCCGATCTCTTGGTGCGCTGCATGACGTATCGCGGGATTCTTGTCCCCGTGTCTCGGCACGGAATGGCCAGATCTGATCACTACCCACCGCTGATGCGAGCATCGTTCGAGGAGCCGGTTGATGTTTTCCGGCGTGCGGCAGTAGATGCCAAGGTAGACTTTTGCGATGGTGTGTCGCCAGCTATCATGCTGGGACGCGCGCCGCCGCTGGGTACAGGTATCGTGCACCTCGTCCATGCGCCGAAGGCCACCGCATTCTTGGGAAAACGCAGAAAGGTAGAAAAGGAAACTCCGGAAGAAGCGCGGGCGAAGGTACTCTGGAACTACCAGAAGGACCCCGACACGATACTCGACGAGCTTCTGGCATCGGAAACACAGGAAAAATCACGCGAAGCACGCGAAGCACGCGAAACGCCTCCGGCACGGGACCACGCGAACACGGTACGAACCCCGGACTCGCCCCGCCATGTCCCCGAATCCCCCCCGTACGTCCCCGAGTCGCCGCCGTACGTCCCGGGGTCGCCCCCGTACGCTCCGCCTTCGCCACTATCGTTGACAAGGGCGGAGCACCCGACCAGTGCGAAACCGGGATTCGTGCCGCGGTCGCCCGTGCGAATCACCTTTCCACCATACCAGTTCCGGCCGCGTTCACCTCGCCGTCTGCCGAACGTGACCGTCTGATTTTTTTTCTTGCTCCAAATAGTAAAAAGAAAGGACCCTTTCACCCCCAATCTGAATCATGTCTAGCGCAGCAGTTGCAGCCATCTCCCAGCTCGTGGCCACGGGCAGCATTGACTCCGAGCTCACCGGGCAGGCACAGATCACATTCTGGCGCTACAGCCACTACAAGCACACCGCGTTCAGCATGGAGAACCAGCTGCTGCAGTTCGAGGCGGGTGGATCCCAGACCGGCAACGGGCAGAAGACCAGTCTCAGATTGCATCGTTCCGGCGACCTCGTACATAAACTCTATGCGGTCGTGGACCTCCCGGGCCTTGCCTCCGTGACGGAGCTCACCGCTGCCGAGGCGCAGAAGACCGACGCGGCCCAAGCCAACCAGCAGGCGGCCGGTGTCTGCGAGGTCGTCTTCGGTTCCGACGACGTCGCCGCGTACGTGCAGACCGATGCGACAAAGCAGGGCACCAGCCACGGCATGGCTGTCTGCGGTGCTGGCGGCGCCAACAAGGCCCCGTTCTACACCGCTGCGGTCGGCCAGTACCTCATTCAGGAGGCCACCCTCCTCATCGGCTCCCAGCCCATCGACCGCGTGTACAACCACTACCTCAACATCTGGACCCAGCTCAGCCAGAAGCCCGGCAAGGATCTCAGCGAGATGATCGGCCGCTACTCGACCCCCGAGGTCGCCGCCGCCCGCTCCCGCTTCTTCCAGCGCCTGTTCGTGCCGCTCGAGTTCTTCCACACCCGCGCGTCCGGTTCGGCCCTCCCCATCGTTTCACTCCAGTTCCACGATGTCCAAGTGGCGTGCACATGGAACTCCATTAAGAAGGCCATCTGCAACATGTCCCCGTCGGTCACCTACACCGACACCGACGGCACCGCAGTCACCAAGCAGTTCACCACCGTGGTCCGCCCGGGTCAGGGTTCGCTCAACGACTCCGAGTACAACAACGGCTGCCTGACCAAGTTCGGCTACGGTTCCGCCGACGCCAAGTCGGTCGGCGCCGAGGTCTCCGACAGCGACGTCACCGTCCAGCTCGAGGCCCAGTACATCTACCTCGACCTGCAGGAGCGCCAGCGGTTCTCCAAGGGCTCTTTCCAGATCCTCATCTCCGAGGTCCAGACCATGTCCACCCCGACCCAGATCACCAACGAGACCCAGCAGCTCAACCTGACCTTCAACCACGCCGTCATCCAGCTCCTCTTCGCCGTCGTGCAGAAGAAGCACGAGGACAGCAACGACCACTTCAACTACGACGGTGTCGTCGAGAAGACCACCGGCATCGCCCAGAACCCGATCAAGGAGGTGGACCTGCGCCTGAACAACCAGCAGCGCTTCTACCCGACCAACGGGAACTACTTCCGCACGGTCCAGTGCCACCAGCACCAGACCAACGTCCCCGCCGACCACATCATGACATACAGTTTCGCCCTCCATCCGGAATCGGAAAACCCGTCCGGAAGCGCAAACTTCAGCCGCGTGGATAACGCGCAGTTGACTTTAAAATTCGATAAGGCCATGTGGTCCGACAACTCGGCCCACGGCGGTGACGACGACTCGAGCAACTCGATCAAGGTGCTCGTATACGCTCGCTCGTGGAACATCCTGCGCGTGACTCTCGGCCTTGCTGGCAAGGCTTTCGCTAATTAAATCCAGTAACGCTACATTAACACTACATACACACACGGGGTTCCCAGACCCAAACAAAAAAAACGACACACACACTGGGTGGCGCCCACTTTTTTTTTACACTTTTCTTTACCTCTACCGCAATGGGAAACACCATAGCCTATCGAAACGCTGGTCCCGCGTTGGGTCGGTGGGGGGGGGTGCGCTACGGTGTGCGGTTCGCGTCGCGCAACGCGGAACTGGTTGCCACCGACTACAAAAGCGTCGCCGCAGAAGAGCGAGAACAAGAAGACTTTTTGGTGTTCGGCGGCTGCGGAGACGACATCGTCATTGTGGAAAGGAAAGTTTCCGCCACGAACTGATTTTCAACTGTTTTTCACACTTTCCGTTTCAACATGGGGTACGCAAAAAATCCTTGGGCGGTGGAGGGTTTCTGGGAGGGGGCGTCGTCGTGGCCCGGACCCTGCTCACCGCGCTCGCGCAAGATCAAGAAGTCCCGCTTTTTAGCAAAAAGGGCAAGGCGAAAGTGGGGAAAGTCGCAGATTAGGTTTACCAAGCGCACAAAGATAGCTGCGGAAAGAAGGCGCTGTGGCGGGAGGGTTGAGGCAGAAGACCCTACCAGCAATTTGTCCTACTGTTGGTGATTGATCGTATCGTACATGCGACGCAACTTGTGCAAACCGCTATCGATATCGTTAATGTCACAGCAACAGCGATGAACACTTCTATGATCATTTTTGTTGCTCTTTCATTATTCTCCTAAAAATGATACCACAAGAGCTTTGGCGTGAAATATGTTCAATGTTCTCGGTAACTGACCGTTCATGGATGTGTGGAGTGAGCAAAGAGTGGCGGGGTATGAATCAGAGTTACGTACGCAGCTACAGGGATTGCTTTACATGCCCGTTAGTATCCTCTTTCGTAAAAGACGCGAGGTGGGCGACGGGTAATCTTCCTGTCGCACAAGAAATCCGGGATCGGCGTATTTTGCAGTCGCCAACTTTCTTGTGGCCACCTGCGCCTCGCCGGTCCCTTCATCCCTGTATGTTGCAGTAGTGGCGGATATCCAAGTCTTCACCGACCCGTACCATGATTTCCCCGATGACACCACTCTGTTTCCGGAACTCGAAGTATGCCGCGTGATCTTCTTGCGTCGCCCACTTTTGCCAGACCGTGACCGTCCGATTAGGATCCGAAAGGTCTGTCATCATCCCGGCAGACAAGCATCCACGAAAGGTCCTCGTCGTACCAAGGCCCTCTTGTGATCTGAGAAAGTCAACGAACCATTCCTTGTCGATCGCGGTCAAGAACCGGAACGTTGAGATAACGTGGTGCATAGGGGGGTCCTTTTTTTGATTGTGGTGATTCAAATATTATTTTTATGGGTTTCGTATTCGACTGGGCGTTTCTGTTTCTTTTGCTGTCGCGTGTCGGGAAGTCCTACAAGAACGGAGGTGACGATGCCGCTTCGCGCCTTGAAAGTGCTATTGAGAAGCTCCATGTGGGTTTTCGAAAATCACACGGGGACAGCATGCGCCCACAGTGGAAGAGAATGAAGACTCTTTGTACTTGCATTTCCAAGGGAGACCCGTCATGTGTTGCGTTGATGCATACGGAGATTTTCCGAGCCGGTGTCGAATACGCCAAGCTTCACGGGGACGACTTTGACGCTGTGGGCGTGGTGGGAGGACTAACACTGCAAGAGGCTAACGAAGATTGAGTTGCTATGTATAGTTTTTTGTGAAAGTAAACAAGCTTCTCCCGTCATCCGTGCAGAGATCTATGACATCCTTCAGTGTCGGAAGCCAGCACGTGCATCCGCTGCAGAGTAGCACGGCTTTCCTCATCCGAAGAAGGTTGTGAATGTACCAGCGGGTAATCTTTTTGTTCTCAAGAAATCTAGTGCAGAACGTCAAATTCTTTTTCAGCCACCCTTCCATGTCCTCGCAGAAAAACGCAGCCCGGGGTTCCGCTATGGAAACCCCCAGAACATGGGCGGCTATGTCGCACTGCATCCGAAGAATATGGAGGGCCTTCCTGCGGAAAGGGGCGCCGCAGTACACGAACCAATCATTGAATCTACGGCACACGGAACGAAACGACAAAACATCGCGCGGTGACGCGACCGCAAAACGCATCGCATTTCGCCAAAAACAACGTGCAAAACATGTAGACCTGCCGCGTAACACGCGGCAGTGCGGGTCAGAGAAAACAGGTCGGGGTTTCTCCGGGTACCACAACGCGCCCACCCTGCCACGCGGTGGTCTTTCGTGGGAAAGAGAATTTTGTGATAATGCGACTACGGTCACGGGAGACAAGTAGAACTAGCCCCGGTACCCCGCACGAATCGGCAGCCACTTTGTTTTCCAAAGTGTCCTTCCTGCGATACTGAGTCTTCAACTATTTCGATACCGTGCGATTTGATCATAATGTGTGGCATGGTCGCGTTCACGCACCGTTCGTCTGGTCGTAAGTGGTTCATGAAGAGAGAAAAAAGTGTAGAAAAAGGGGGTTTTCCGTCAAACAGTAAAACGACCAAAACGACCCGATGGGTAACGGTGCGGCAACACAGCTTATGCATGCGCCTCCCCCGGCGATCCCCAGCGAGGACGCGTACCGTCTGGTTCACGAGGTGGTTCCGGAGATCGAGCACGCGCATAAGATACAAATTCTTTGGATCGTCGAAAGCGGCAGTCGTGCGTACGGCTTGCATTCGGAACATTCCGACCTAGACCCCCGGGGTGTGTTTCGATACACCGACGATGCAGTACGGGACGAGCTGACTGTCCCGGGGTCCAAAAAGTTCAGACGCGTCATCACGACCCGGGACGCGTCGGGAAAAATCGATTTACAGCTCTGGGAGTACGGGTTCGCCATGGGAAAGCTCCGCGAGAAGAACCCGTCGATCATGGACTGGTTGTACTCGCCCCCGGAGATGGTGTACCTCGACAAGTCGGGTGCTTTCACCCACTGGCAGACGCTCCAACCCCGGGAGCCCGCGGACCGGGTACGACACTACCTGCGTACCATGAACGGTGCCTACAGTAAGGGCGTAGACCCGTTCCGCGATACGAAGTCCGCTAAGAAGCGCACCGTCGGCATTCAGTTGGGAAAAGCAGACGAGGCCCTCGAGGCGTGCCACTGCAACGACGAGAACATGGAAAAGAAACTCAGTGCCTGTATCGAGGCGCTGCAGGACACCCTTCGTCTGGCCAAGGAGGATGAGACGGACCACAAGCCGACGGAGAGATCGAGGACTACGGCTAAGACGATGTGGTTTTTTCTGCGCCCGTACCTGATGCTGGCACATACCCTGCAGCACCCAGAGGCAGTCCCACGACACAACGTACTAGACATCATAGAGAACACCGCGCTCGGAGACGACGGACTTATTCTTGCTCTGTACACACATCGCCGTGCCGCGGGAAACGCAAAGAAGGATGCTGAGCTGCTCGACCCACCTGATTGTATTGTTCGTCTGTACACGGAGATGCGCGACACGGCGATCGAATACCTTAAAGGTAAATAGTCGAAATAATGATGGTGTAGTAGAAAAACGAATGTGGTCATCGTTGTTGGAAAGAGGGTTGCAGCTCTTCTGCCACGGGCACCTCGTCGGGGGCGAAAGCATACCACGGAACATGAAGTTTATCGACGTCCTGCGAACGCGCGACAAGTGGCATAGTGACACGCACATGCGCCTTGGGATGGAATGGTCCAAGCGGCCAGATCACATCAAGATGACACCGGAGGAATTTCGTGTCTTCGCCGCACTAGCGCAGGCTGCGTTCGAGGACTATAATGCGCGAGATTACGGCACCGGTGACGGATTGGCCACTGCCGTGAGATACGACGACGGTACGCAAGACATCGACGTGCCCGTAGAAGGAGGGCACGTCCGCATGCAGCTGACCTGCGGAAATTGGACCGAAACTACGCGCGATGACACTACGGATCTGCTTTTGAGCACGAAAGCAGCGAAGCCAGACCCGGTCTTGGCCCACCGCAGCTTTGCTAGGTTCGCAACGGACATGGCCATCATGCCCGTAGGAACACGGTATGTGGAGGGTACGGTCGTCCCATACGACGCCGCGGTGGCCAACGTGGTGCAGGCCGTGCTACCGGCACCGACCATCCTTTCGGCCGACACCGCAATCTGCCCTCAATGTCGGCGTATGGTGGCATCGCGGGTCTTGCGGGCTGAATATAATCCGATGACTCCCCTACAGAGGCAAGGTCGAGTGCAGCGTTCCCTCACCAACGTTTTCGCAAGTCTTTGTTCTGGAAGCCTCTGCTCCGCCGCCGACTCCGCGGGGACGTTGGTGCTGGACGCGAAGTGTCCGTCGTGTAAAGCTTTACTAGGGTCGGACCCATGGAAACGGGCCGTGTTCGAAATATCCGCGGCGCACGGCAAGACAGGTATGGGACATATCGACGTCGGCGGTAAGTACCTCATCAGACTACCCACGATGGAACAGATGAACCCGGGAAAGTACCTCGTCTACGACGCAAAAGACGTCGATGGGTCCCACGAAAGCATCGCAGGGCGGGCGCGTGCACGGGCCGTAAAAATCATCGAACTCGGAAAGTACGACCCGGAGAAAGGACTGGCGCGCCTCGGCGGCAACATCTTTGTGCAATACGAAGACGATGACGACGACCTCATAGATATCGAAGAGGTGAAGGTGCCGAAGGTGCCGGAGACAAGTCAGACGAGGATGTGGGAGATACGGAGCAAAGACCAGCCGGTCATTTTTAGGGCGTGGGAATGCAAAGCGGCCGACGGCGCGGAAGACAAGGCCCTGCACGTAGAAATCGCCGACGTGGTGTCGTCGCCTGCACTCGTTGCGTGCGGCGCGGACCCAAAATGCCTCACATATATAGCCACCGGGATATCGAGCGGTGCAGGAATCGACGAAACACGACGCACGCAGGCACCGCGCTCTTCATATACAGTACGAGAAGAACGAGTCTCTATCTTTGAGAAACAGACAAAAGTGTTTGCGGCGGTCGAGATGCCCGTCGAGTTTGCCGGCGAAGGCGTCGTGCTTCTTCCAGATACGGTAAAAGAATCGTGCCCTGCCGTCGTGCATGCGATTCGACCCCACAGCGCGTCGCTGGAGGCTGTATCCCTGATGGCACACATGAGCACTACGACCGAACCCATGCGCTACCGCAAGGCAGAAGCTACAGGGTATCGGGCGGAAGCGGGTGTGCTGCTGCCTGAGGCGAATCGTGTTCTTAAATCCACCGCCGATTACCCGTGGCCGTTCCGCATCACGGGTACGAGGAGAGACGCCCCCGATGCGGCCGCGGCGGCGCCGCCGCTACCGCCGATCATAACGCTGCTGATGGGTGTCTGTCCGAAACCCTCGGAATGGCAAGGGGGTGCGCCCCCTAACCCGCCGGATCCCGAAAAGTGGCATGAACTGGAGGGCAGCGACATGGACTTTTCCGAACATAATATATCAGACTCTGCCGTGGCGGAGCGACTAAGAGCGTACGCTGCGAAAAACACGAAGGATTTCGGGGTGCTGTGGAGAGCTTTCGGGAAGACCAAGCAGCAGAGCTCGTCTCGCAAGGCCGACCTCTTCTACGGTTCCGCTCCGGAAAAACCGACCAGCATCGGTTCCGCGCGCAAATACCTTCGCCAAGTCGTACCGGGTGTGGCGCAGGCAGCGCAGGTGCCGGAACAGAAGGTTAATAGCACCTACGGGGCATGCCATGGCGCCGCAAAGGCCTTGTGCACACTTCTCACCGACGTGGCGGATCACTACACCGGCTATGGCATGTCCGGATGGCCGCACATGCGGTTCGCGGGGCTGCCACCCCCGGCGTGGGCACTGGACACGCCGCCGCCGGAAAACATGTACTACGTCATCTTCGCGCGGCACCCCTCGCGTCATGCCACTGCTGGTGAAAAGGGGAAAATGGCAGGCGACATGGACAAACATTCCAGTACATGGGCGATCGTGCATGCCATGGACTACATGGACAAGTCAAAGGGAGGACAGGCGAAGAAATCGGGCGTTCCGGTGGATTCGCCCGATGCGTGGGCGCTCCACAAAATGCAGCGGGCGGATCGTATGGTGTGGACCACAACACCGATGCAGATTCGAAAGAACGAAGACCCGCACCTCTTGCAGTTTACGGGGTACCGCGGGACCGGCCAAAAGAGAAAGCCGGCGCACGGGGCGATGCTGCCGCTGGCCTATCACAGCGACTCTAACGGACAGGCCTTAGTGGACGGTAATTTCAGCGCGGCGGGCGATCGGGATAGGCGCGTGGCTGCTTTCAATAAGGCCATGGACAAGATGCACGATGAGCTGATCAAAGCGGGGACGACAGCGTGTTTCATGCCCATGTTTGTCCGCGCCGGCGCAAAGCCGGTCGAGCTCGTCGTGCACCCGTGGTACAAGATCCGCGGAACGGAGGATTGCTTTATGTGAGGCCGATATTCAGCAAACCGGAAACGGGCGTACGAATGTGGGAGCAACACGTCTCTCGTCAGCGCGGAGGCGTCTACTATGCGAGACCGGGTGCCCAAAGCCGCTGGGAGACACCGGCGTCTGAAGTCGCGCGCATGTACGATGCCGTCGAACCGAGTGCACCACCCCCGGACCACGTGGCGAAAATGCGAAGACAAAATAACAACGGAAAACGCGACCTTTTTGGCCGCGTACCGATGCCAGTCACAAATGTTCTGGACCTGTGCTGTGGACAGGGGGGGGACCTCAGGAAGATTTCTCACACGTTTACAGACCTCCGCACATACACCGGAATAGACGCTTCGGAGAGATGTGTGCGTGAAGCGCGCCGCCGCATCGACGCCGGTGGCCTTCCTCCAGCAGTCACAGCGATCGTGCAAAAAAGGGATCTTCTTTGTCGTGAATCATGGGTGGACCTGCGGACGGGCACGTGGGATCTTGTGTCGATGCAGATGGCCCTACACTACTTTGCAGAAGACGAGAAGATGCTTTCTTACACGCTTCGGTACGTGAGTTCGTGTCTCAGAAAAGGGGGGCACTTTGTCGCGACCGTACTCGACGACGCGATGGTACGAGACACGGACTTTCTGCGCGAGCACGCCGATTTTTTTTCCGTCGAATGGCGCACGGGAGACCCGGAAGGCGCGTACCGGTTTTGTCTGCCGGGTTCGGTGAATCAAGGCGCGTACGAATTCGTCGTCGCACACCCGTTGCTTGAGGAACTGGCACTGCAGGCAGGCATGGTATGCGAAAGTCGTATCCCTCTGGCACCCTCCGGGCCCTCGCGCTTGTACGTCGGGGTAGTGTTTCGCAAGATATAGGCTAGGTCCCGTTGCGCGAGCGAATCATCCTGCCGCCGGCGCCGGATTCTTAATATGGTTGCGGCCGGACTTCTTGAACAATTTCTTATCTTCTTTCTCTAGCTTTCTTAAGTCTACGTAGTAAGCTTCGAGCGTGTGCTCGGCGTCTAATCTAGCTGCAGCTCCCCGTTCTGCTGCTAGATCCGCTCGTAGTCGTGCTTCTCTCACCCCCGCTTGTCTTGCTTGTTCTTGGGCTGCTACTAGATTCGCTTGTAGTCGTACTGCTTCGGCTGCTTGGGCTTCTTGGGCTGCTTGTGCTTCTGCTCGTGCTGCTGCTGCTCGTGCTGCTGCTTCTGCTGCTTGTGCTTCTGCTCGTGCTGCTGCTTCTGCTGCTTGTGCTTCTGCTCGTGCTGCTGCGTCTCGTGCTTCTTGTGCTGCTTGTGTTTGGGCTTTGTTTATTTCTCCTCGTAATTGTGCTTCTTGGGCAGCTGCTGCTAATTGGGCTTCTTTTAATTGCTCCGCTGCTGTTGCTTTTGCTCTTGCTTCTGCTGCTGCTATTGCTTCTGCTGCTGCTATTGCTGCTAGGGCTTCGTCTCTTTCTTTTTCTGCTGCTGCTATTGCTGCTTTTTGTACACGTTCTAATTCTGCTGCTTTTCGAGCTGCTTCTTCTCGGACGTTGTCTATTGCTTCTAGGGCTTCGTCTCTTGCTGCTTCTGCTGCTGCTTTTTGTACACGTTCTAATTCTGCTGCTTTTCGAGCTGCTTCTTCTCGGACGTTGTCTG
>MDTC01227834.1_pt1 | contig 17743 bp, 18 predicted proteins | sample 811181 | NCBI WGS metagenome assembly MDTC01 (sample SAMN05326644, study PRJNA326480) | marine metagenome | isolation source: seawater | place: Pacific Ocean: North | collected 2011 | reverse complement strand
AATTTTATGACATTCTTTTTGTGCATTCCAATTATCAAATTGAGAATAATCTGCAAAATCAGAATACATCTGTTCTACAAGTGATGTAGTAGGGACGATAATTAATACATCATTATCGTACATTTCTAGGTAATATCTTAATGCTAAATATATGATTAATGATTTTCCAGATGCCGTTGGTGATAATAAAAGGCTTTTAGTTTTATTTAGCAAGAGCGAGAGTGCCGTTAGTTGGTAATCGCGAGGGGTTATACCCTCTCCGTTCACGCTAAGCCGTATTTCACTTAAAAACGCATCTAGGTCGTGGTCAAGGACCGTGTCAGGCCTTCCATAGAAGGCATCGTTATCTACCAAAATGTCGTAATTTCTTACATCTGCAAACTCCTTAAGATACTCAAATAAACCAGTATATAAAACCTTCTTTCTTAGGTCATATAACCGTATTTTACCATCCCACATTCTGTTTTTATACGCTGGCATAAACTTGTAGCCTGGCACATAAAAACAAAAGTGTTCTGATAACTCTTGTTCTATACTTGGTTCTGTTTTTATCTCAAGAAAAGCTTCGTTTTTCTTTTTAACTTTGATGCTATCCATTAGATTCCGCTAGTGAATTTTCTCCATTCAATCATGTTTTTAATAGTTTGATGTCGCCATTTTATATTTTCTAATATCTCTTTTAATGTATCACATATCTCTTGAGAGTATTGCATCTTGGCTTGATGTTCTTGAATTAGTGGATCTGAATCATAAAATTTATCCATGTCGCCTTTAAGTACAGTAAGTCCATTTAATGGGTTATAATCCCATCCCTTTTCGTCCATTTCTTCTTGACTCAATTTGCCGTTATAATGCGACCATTTGTCCTTAAGTAGCACTTTAAATTCAAGTTCAAGTTTTTTGAGTTTTAGACGATTAACACTAAGTAATTCTAGGTATTTGCCATGTAATTTCGCTGAGTCGCGAGATGATTCATCAAGAGCAAGATCCTTTATCTCAGAATCTTTTTTCCACATTTCTAATATTTTTTCTAAATTATTCATAATATCCTCATATCATATAGTATATATTATACCATAAGACGATTTAAAAGTACAGGGCTTATTTGAATTCGTACGAAGTGTATTCAAATGTAACAGTAGCTTTTAAATATTCAACTCCAGCTGTTGTATCAAATTCCAAAGCATCTAGTGATGTTGGAAAAATTCCGTTAAATCTCACTTCCTTGGATAGATTATTGTGAGAGTTTAAGATTAATAGAGTAGCATCTTCCTTGAAATCACCTTTGTTATTAACAAAATCATGCATCCAATTGTATGTCTCTATATAGTTATCTAGGTCTTCTGTGACGTTAAAGGTTAAACTTAAATCGCCAAATTCTAATCTGTTACCAGCTTCACTGAGTGCAACACCTTTATAAGGTATATCAACACTACCTAATGCTAATGAAGGTAAATTTACTGCAGTGCAAAAATATTCTATGTTCGCAAACTTATTACGATCAATAGTAAATTGAAACCCTACAGGTGATAGAAAGTTTTTATTTGTAGTTAATGTAGCCATATATCTATTTATACGCAAAAGAAAGGGGAACTAAGTTCCCCTCTCTAGAATCTGATTAATTAATCAGTGGTTTACACCATGATGTCATCAATTCTGAAGATTCTGAAGTATGGGTTAGCACGGTTAGTACCAGCACCTGTAGCTGTTCCCACAAATGGGTTCTGCTGCATTCCATATCTTGTTTTGAATCCGATTCTTGGCTGGAAGTCATTCTCCCCAACTGCTTTAACCATAGTTAAAGGTACGTATGGGCAATAGAATAATCCTGCGTCATATGGGTTAGATCCTCTGTAACCAACACATGCGAAATCAACAGTTGCATAAGGATCTATGTAGACCTTTAGCTTACCGTTAAGAACACCTGCGAAAGTGTTACCAGTATCATCAACATTTAATTCTGTTGATAATGCAGGAGTATAATCCATTTTACCAGCTGCTGCTAGAGCTGAAGCAACGTCTGAAGAAACGATTACAAAGTTACCTTTTCCTCTTCTTGTTGTTTTAGCAATAACGTTAGCTTCTCTTTCGAGTTGCATGATAAGACCTTTAAATCTTTCAACCATCCATCTACCATCTGAGTCAGTGTTGACATCAAAGATACCAGATACTGCTGTTGAAGATTGTAGAGCACCGATTGTTGCTTTCTGAAGAATTGTTCTAACAACTTCTCTGTTGATTTCCGCTAGGATCTCAGCAGATAGAATGTTAGCTAATTCGCCTTCAGCATCTAATCCGTGGATTGCTTTAAGGTCTTGTGCTAATTCCATTGTGTACTCAGCTTTTAGAGCTCTTGACTTAGCTTCAACTGTAGCTTTCTCGATTGAGAATGCCATTTCAGCAAAGTTAGTGCCGCCGCCGTCGCCTAAAGCTTCAGCTGCTGCTGTATTCATACCGCTACCGAATGTAGAAACTACATCAGCTTCGTCAGCGATAGAGCTACCTGCATCTCCTGAATCAGCTACTCCGCCTAAACCTGTTGGTTCAGCTTGATGAGTACCTGTTCCTGAGAAATCAGTATCAGCTTCGTCTAAGCCTAGTGCTTCTGCACCAGCTTGAGTTCCATATCTGGACTTCATAGCAAAGATTAAACCTGTAGGTCCAGTCATTGGCTGTACTCCACAGATATCGTATGCGATCAAATTAGGCATTGCTCTTCTGACAAGAGAGATTAATACTGGGTCAAAGTTTGAGATATTTGAACCTGTAGCATTATTAGCAACCTCGGAAATCATATTTCCTTGTGAGTGTGCTGCTTCTTGTCTGAGGGCGATTTCCTGGTTTTCTAACAAGCGAGCTGTAACAGCTTTCTTGTAACGGTCCGTAATTGGTGCAGCTTGATCATGCTCCAGCACTGGACTCCATTTTTCTATTAAGTTTGAATCTGCGTTAAACATTTTCGTTTTCCCCTATTTAGATTATTTATTAAATTTACTTATAGCTTGAGTGTATCTAGTCATGACATCAGATAAATCAACTTCTTGATTATCTTCGCCTAATAGACTGTCTACTTCGTCAGCTGTTTCATTAACTTCTTTTGTGAAGTATGATTCTTTAACAGTTTTTACTTTCATTTCGAAAGTTTCTTTGTTATCAAAATCAATGTCTTCTACTAAAGATGCTAGTTTTTCAGCTTCAGTTTCAGCAAGCCCTGAAGATTGTTCTCTAACTACTTGAGCTCTTTCGTGAGATTGAACTTTATTAAATAATTCGATTGAATCTTCTGTGGATTTATTGAGTTGTTCTTCTAGTTCAGAAACTTGTGAATTAAGATCATCCACTAAGTCGACTTTACCTTCTGGAACTTCAATGTAATGTTCTTTGAATACTGATTGTAATGAAGTCATAAATTCTTCAGCTATTTCAGTCCTAAGACCTTCAGTAACTGATAGTTCATTTTCTTTCATCCAGTTTTCAACTACATAATTTAGGTATGAATCTACCTTCTCAACTAAAGAGCTCTGAATTTCAGAAACTTCTTCTTCGAGATTTTGCGCGTATTCGCCTTCAAGTCTTTCAATTTCTTGAGTTAACTTAGATGTTAATACAGCTTCGAATATAGCTCCTGCCTTTCCTCTGAATTCATCAGAAAGTGTAGCTTCTTCGTTTACCAATGCATCTAAATCTTCGTCGAAATCAACTGATTCAACTTTAGCCTTAGCATTGCTTGGCTTAGCCTTAATGGTCTTATCCCCTTCGGGTTTAACAGCATCAATAGCTTTTTTAACTGAACCGTCATCTTCGGCCTCGTCCATTTGTGACATTTTTGCAAATAATTTTTGCGCGTCTTCTTTTCTAGCCTTCTTAAGCATTTCAACAGCAGCTTGGATAACACCGGCTTTAGTTTTTGGCATAGATACTGCTTCCGCAACATCTTCTTCAACTACTTCTTCCGCTTCTTCCTGTACTTCTTCTGCTTCTGTTTCCTCGTCTAAATTCTCATTTTCAACAAGCTCTTCAGAAACTTCTTCTGTTTCAACATGCTCTTCGACTATTTCGTTTTCTATTTTGTCGATTGACATAACATTCTCCTATTTAGAGTTTTTTGAGTTTAGAGAGGAAATTTTTGAAAGCTCTTATTTCAACATCCGGTCTAACCGAAGGCCTAGCTTCTTTTATTTCAGTCTCAATTCTTTCAATTTCCTGTGGAACTAGTACATCATTCTCCCATATCCAATCGACTCCTTCCATAATACCATTGACAAATGCTGCAGGAGCACTAGGATCCTGTACAATATCAACAGTAGCTAATAGAAAGTCGTCATTCACGAATGTTGTACCTTGTTTCTGCACAAGACTACCCATACCACGACTTGATACTCCAAGCTTTACGCCACCTTCTAACAAACCTTTTACAATTTGTCCCATAGGGGTGTCTAAGATTGAAGCTTTTCCTACAACATCACTTCCCTCAAACCTGAGATCTGTGATTTTGTGTGAAACTTTATCAAGATTGATAGTCGGTCCATCTGGGTGATTTAATTCACCAACCGCTCTACCAGTCTTTACTTGTTCTGTAACGTATTTATCTACCGCTCTTTCCAAAATTTTCTTTTCGTAAATACGGCCGTTACGGTTCTTCTTATCTGCTTGCATAAATACGCCTTCAATTGCAAGTGATTTTTTACCGTTAACTTTTTCTTCGATAACCTCTATATGGCTATCATTATATTCTGATATTAACTTCATGTTAATCCTCTAAGATTTTTCTTCCTCTGATGTTTCTACATCTTTTTTGGAAACTAAAGTTGATGCAATTTCAATCTTTCTTGCATCTAACCCAGCTGATATTTTGTCAGCTATTATACCATCAAAGCTTTTATTTGCTGATACATTATCACCTTTTTTCAAATCATTAATTAAATTCTCAATACTCATAGTTTATTCCTCTGCTATTATTTATATAAATTATGTTCTTAACCGAACCTTGGATCGTCTGGATCTGGCATTATATTATCGCCATCGCCAGTTTCTTTATCGATCTGCTTCTTAATAAGTTCGATATCTTCGTCAGAAAATCTGAGAACGTTCTTTCTTACCCATTCATTAGAAATATATGTACCTACAAATTCATCTAATGAACTAAGCATATCGAATCTTTCTTTCCAGATTTCTGCTTCTTTCAATTCAGCAAAATAATTATCTTCAATATAATCAAACTGGATATTTTCTTTCCAATCGGCCCAGTCTTCTTTAGTGATAACACCTTTTAATAATAATTGTGTTTTAAGCAATTGCATGAATAGATCACTAAATCTCTTTCTTAATCTATCAATAAACTTCTTAAATTTTACTTCATCTCTAGTTATCTCTGATGCTCTACCTAACGAAAATTGCGATTCTTGTTCTAATCTATTAATAGGTACATTAAGTGATCTATATAATTTCTTTTGAAAATAAACTATATCATCTATTTGACCTAAATTTTCACCGCCTGGCAATGTAGATATTTCGGTTCCTCTTCCACCTTCTCTTCTTGGTAAAAAGAAATCCTCTAACATCGACATATGCTTTTTATCGTCTTTTATATCGCCCGTTTGAGCATCATATATTAACTTATTTCTATATTGATTCATAATATTCTTTAAATATTCTTCAGCCTTACCTTTTGGCAAGTTACCAACATCAATATAAAATATTCTTCTCTCAGGAGCTCTACTTATTCTATAAATAACAAGTGAGTCTTCCATCATTCTAAGTTGATTTACTGGCTTAATAGCCTTTTGTAAATAACTCATAATTCTTTTTCTGGATTGATCCATTATACCAGATGTTGCATATGCTATTGCATCTGGATGAATTTTTATCCCTTGATTATATTTTCCTAATGCGTTATCCTGGAACATATAATATTCTTTTTGTTTTTTGATTACTTTAGCACCAGTCTTAGGATCATCCTCTTCTTCGATCTCTTTTACTTTTCGAAGTTTTGTAGGATCGATATATCTTAATTCTTTAATACCAGCTTTAGGATTTTTAGAATCAATAATTATGTGATATGGTAATCTACCATCAACATACCATCTTCTAAAAATATCATGTGCATAAGAATTAAAATTTAGTAGTGAAAGTAATTTACTAAATTCAATTTGTACCGATTTCTTAATCTTATCAGATGTTTTAACTTCATCTAATATAAGATTTAAAGGCACATCGTCATGATCACCAACAATAGATTCGTTGATGATATCTTCAATTGCAGCATCGCACTCAGGCTGACCTGCAATATCTCTGTATTTTAAAATGAGATCTATTTCATTTTTAGCCTTATCACCATCTATATCTAGGTAAGCGCCAAAATGACCACCGGCTTGAATAACTCCTGCACCATCTTCATCTGTTTTAGGAACAAATGATGGTAAGGATTTCTCCGCACCTTTTCTATTAATCTCAAATCCAAAAAATTCTGCCATATATTATAACCTCAAAATATTATTGGAGGGATTTCTCCCTCCTCTAATATTATTTATACATCTTATTATGATGTAGTATTTGACTCCCAGTATTGAATTTGCATCTCTACTGTAAATTCTTCTATAGCTGTTGCCTCATCATAGCTGAGTTCAATAGCTCCAACGTTAGTTGGGAAGGTTCCTCTAAAGTCATATTTTTTAACTGATTTACCTGAGTTATCTAATTGTTCTACAATCATGTCCGCCATGTAATCAGTTGGGTTTGCAAGTCCAGTATTAGCACTGTGTGCATTAATACCATTACTCCAAGTTTCAAATGCATCCCTTACTGCAAAGTCAGTATCATTAAGAACCGTGATTGACCACGCTTCAAATTGTCTGTCTCCTGCCATTATCAGTTTTCTACCTCTGAATGGTACCTCAACGACACCTAAGATAGAAGCTGGTAATTGTGCAGCTTTTACCATAAATGAAGCGACTTCTACGTCCGCTCCAACATATGTAGGAAAGTTACATGTAACTTTGAATAGGTTAGGTCTTGCTCCACCGCCTGTTAGCTTTGATTTAAAATCGTCTACGCCTAAAATTGCCATTTTTCTCTCCTATTATCCAGCTACTTCGTTGAAGCTTACGCCAGTTCTTGTTGCAATAAAGTTAAGAGTTATGAAGTTGATAGATCTAGCAGGTTTAATAAATATATCTGCTACAAATCTGTTTGAATCAACAACTTGCCCTGTGTTATTTGAATCATCACAAACCACTAAAAAGTCTGTAATTCCTCGTCTGCCTTTCACATCTCTTAGGAATGGTTCCAATAAATTTCTAAATTGAGCTCTAGTAAATTCATCGTTAAATTCGAAAAGTTGTGCTTTCGCAGCTGTGGAGATTGCTTTTTCTACAGTGACAAATAAACGTCTTACATTAATTCTATCAAAGGCTGATGCTCTGCTTAATAGAGTTTTATCTCCGAAAAGCATTGTACCTTGGCCTGGGAAAGATACCAATGGGTTTACTCTTGCCTTGTAAAGTTCATCTCTCTGTGTTTTAGTTGGGTTGAAAGCTAATTTAGTTACTCCTCGTAATTGACCTCTAGTCACACCAGCTGGTGAGAACCATGCGTCAGCTACTTGATCTGTATTAGCACAAAGACCAGCTACTAAACCGGATGCGCCAATATATTGGTAACCATCGTTATACTTATCATACACATATACTGCACCAGAATCCATAGAAGCATATGAAGAAGAAGTTAAATCATTTGCATAAGCTATTACGTTTGTATGTGGTGCGGACGCGTTTTCTGTGTCAGCTAATGGTGGTGAAATAAATGCCATACAGTCTTTTCTGCCTTCAGCAATTTCAATTAGCTTTAAGCCAATATTAGTTGCCCCATTTGCATCTGTAGGAGCAAATAATAGATTTACATCTACTGTTTCTGCGTCTCCTAATAGTACAAGACCTGCGTTAATTTCATTATGCGTTACAGCTGCTCCATCTAATCCACCATCTAAATCATAGTGTAATACTGATGTGTTAACTGTAAATGCTGCTCCCACTTGAGCCATTTTTTGACCAGCTTCGGATAATCCTCCGCCTGATACGTCATGTGCTGCCCATCTGATGTATTCAGATTGTGCGTTAATTACATCTTTGTAGAATATTGAAGAACCTTCTGGGCTCTTAGCATCTTCTGCTTGTGATAAGAATGGGAATACTTCTAATACAGTATTAGGTGTACCAGTAATAGCTCCTGTCTTATCATATACTACAACATGCAATTCGTCATTAAAGGTTGCGCCTTTGCCTAAATCCAGAGCCATCTGTGATGTTTCTGGAATACTATCTACTTCGCCTTTAAAAGCCCATGAACTGAAACCGTTAGTTCCATCAGTAGCTCCTGCTGTACAAAGATCGACAGATATAGCATTGCCCAACACTCCCGGACATCTTGCTACCCACTCGCCGTGGTTTGCTTCCACGCCGGTAAATGCTTGATATTCCGATTCGTTTTTCAGTAAGACCTCTGTAGATCCGACAGATGCGTTACGCGCGTCGGATGCAACAACTCTTACTACTTTCAAAGCGTTTCCATACTTTAAGAATGATGCCGCTGTTAGAAAGTGTTTTGCGGTGCTAAGATCAGGTGAACCAAATTTTCCTACAAGTTCGTTTTCAGAACCTACTAGAATTACTTCGCTTGCTGATCCCCAATTAAATTGTCCCGAAAATCCACCAATACTGGTAGATACCGCTGGGACGACGTTCGTAGCGTCAATTTCTTTGACTTGAACGCCTGGTGATACTTGAAATGCCATCGCTTTATCCTCTCATTGAGTTAGTTAATATGTTTCATAATACGGATATTCACTAGTATTATTTATATAAATATGGTTCTTAATGGTCCGTACCATCGTTTTTCTCAGTAACATTACTCAATATAAATCTACGGTTAGGGTTTATTGATACTTTAAACTTAGTCATAAGCTTACGATTTACTAACATTTCTGAAGCAGTATCTTTAGTACTCAATCCAATTTCCGCATTATATGTTTTATTGTTAAATTTTAATTCGTGTTCTATTACAGGCCTTTTATCAAACTCTTTTAGGCCTCTTTTTGGTTCTGATACGTATAATACTTCGCTTTTAAACGATTTGCCATTTTTAGTCCATTTAACATAATCGCCATCAGCTTCCATCGTATCAACATGAAACATCGTGGCTGTAGCACTATTACCTGTATCAAATTTAGCCCTGATTGGATCTTCTTCCAATCCAGACAATATAACTGTTTCTATATATCCAGCCTCTAATCGCATTAAAGGTCTTCTATTTAATTCACTGCTAAAATAATCTATAATAATGGATATTACTTCTTCATCAGTCTTTTTACCCAATGGCTTTCCATCTCTAGGGTCATACGCATTAAAATGTGAACGTATTCCTGGTGAGCCATTTACTTCCAACACATAAGGTTTACCTTTATGTAAGCACGTATCGACACCACAATATAGTGCACCACTACTTCTTGCAGCATTTACAATTATATCAGCTTCTTCTTGGGATAGTTTGTAAGGCTTTGTCTTAGCACCTAAGTGGACATTGTTTCTAAAATCCTTTTCGTTTTGCCTTAATCTTTCAGCTGAACCAATTATTTTACCATCTACTACTAAAGTTCTTACATCTGATTCCATATCAAAATATTCTTGTATAAGAATTTGAGCATTGAATTTCCATAATGATTGTGCAACAGAAACTAATGATGCCATATCATTAACTTTAGATACACCAACACCTTGTGTGCCAGTAAGAGTCTTTAAAACGACTGGAAATTTACCACCAACTCTATTATGTGCATCTTCAATAGATTTTTTGTTTGATAAAATAGAAGATCTTGGTGTAGGTATATTATTTCGTTCTAGCATAATAACATTTGACATTTTATTATCACATGCTAACATAGATTCTAAATCATTAATTAAGAAAAAGCCAATAACCTGCAATGATGATATAATAGCTTGTGCTGATAATGTTTGAATTGCACCTGCTCTTACAAATATAATAGAGTTATGTGTTTCTATTTCTACTTCTTTATCTTTTCCATCCGAATTCTGAATAGTAACACTGCCAATTTCAACATCTTTTTGTGATATCCAGGCTTCTTCAACATTTACTAAATTATATTTTATATTCTTTTTCTTTGCAACAGTCTCAGCCAATTCAGCAAAGGTTCCTTCTTCTCCACCTTTTCCTAAAACAACAATATGAAGCTCTTCCTGCTCTAGAGGCTCTTCGAATTTTTCATTAAAGTAATCGTTAAATTTTTCCATTAGAAACTGCTTTTCCATTCGGTTTCAAACCAAATATTTCCTTCTTCGTCTTTAGTATATTTATCAGCCTTTACACCATGGCTATCTCTAACAATACCAAAAGGTAACATATCATCTTGTATTTCTCTTAATCTTTCTCTATACAATAAATCTTTCATGTTAATGTTTGTTAAAGATTCAAATACATCCGTTGAGGTAAACCATCCAAATAATACTAAATTCATCATAAGATCATCATGATTAGGAGCAATTGCTTGGAATGAAGTTCCTTTAGATACAAAGGTGCTTAACTCTACAATAGTTTGTGAATCATGTATCATTAATTTTTTTTCTTCAATTAAATCTTTAATGGTTGAGCATCCAATTCTTTTTACTCTTTTAGTCATCATGACCCCAACAGCATTTGCTTTAATAGAAGATTCTACAAACAAGTTTTCATATTCTAAATCATAATATAAACCATTACATACAACTGCACCTTGGTCATTGCTTTCTACAACAACATAAGCCTCATTATACATCATAGCATATTTGTATATTATATCCGGAAATAGCATAGGCGACAATTTATTATCTCTAAATGTACCTACTTGCTGAAATGGCTTTTCTGAAACATCTATAATATTAAATGTACTATAATCCTGGCCTCTACCCTTTGCAACATCTACACAGATAACATAACTGTGGCCATCTTTTGGCTTATCATATAAAAATACATTTTCTTTTATATGAATAGGATCCTTTGCAATTTGAGCTAATAAATGATTAGCATCTATTAGGGTATTACCTCTGCCATGAAAAGTATTTCCAAATTCTTGTTCAAACTGAAGTGCTGATGTGTTAGCAACAGTAGATTCTTTCCACTTTTCATCTCTACCTGGTACATCCCACCAATCAACTCTAAATGGAATGTATTCATTTGTTTTTTGTGTAGCACCTTCCCATATCTTATGGTAAACATTACCAATACCATTTGCAGTAGATGCTATAATAACCTTAGTGTCTTCACCAGATGAAACAACTGGATAAGTAGATGTATAAAAGTCTGCATCTTTATCTACAAATGCAAACTCGTCTAAAAATAATAGGTTAACAGATAATCCCCTAATTGAACTAGAGGATGTTGCATTTGCTATTATTTTTGAGTTATTGCTAAACTCTATGGATCCTTTATTTAATCCTTTACAGCCTGGTTGTAAAAAGAAAGGAAGATTTTCTAAAGCTAAGGTAATACGAGCTAGCATTTCCCTAGCTGTAGCACCTTTGTTAGCTAATACAACAATAGTTTTTTCTGGATTAAATATAGCATACCATAATAAGAATACAACCGATGCTATTGATTTACCACTTTGTCTACATGCTAATACAATATTAAATCTATTATCACAGAAGTTTGTAAACATCTTTTCTTGATAATCATATAAATTAAAAGGCACTAAACCTTCATCTAATGAAATAATTTTTATATATTTTTTAGCAAAGTACGCAGGATTCTGCATACACTTTTGGTATTCTACAACTTCTTCTTTAGTAAACTCAGCTTCAACCCCATCTCTTTTTACTGAAGGATTTCCTAAGTAACCAAATTCGCTATTCTTGATCTTCTGCATTTATGATTCTATCTTTATCTTTATCTAATAATAATCTTTGTAAATCGGTAGTGCTACCAATAAAGACATTATTTTGAGTTAATTTCTTAACTTCCTCTCTTTCTTCAGCAGTTAATTCTTTATTAGCTTTCTGAAGTGCCATTAGTTTTTCTGTAGTGTCTCCAATGTCTTTTATAGATTTAGATAATACCTCAAATGCTCTGGGATGTTCAGACTCTCTAGCAAGTTCAGCTAAAGCATCTAGTGATTTAGATCCTATTTTTATAAGATTTTTATATGTTTCACGAGAAAATTCATAATCATCTTTTATATCTTTAGATATAATGTATTTCGGATTGTCTTTCACTGGCAAATTTTTAGTCAGTGAGGTTTTCATTTTATTCAATTTATCTGTCATTAATCTACTAATGGATTATTATCTATTGTCGTAGTTACCGTAAAGTTATCTGCAGTATCTGTGTTACCAACAGTAAAGTCCATCTCCTCCATAATGTTTGTAGTTCCAAATTTTTCAAAATCTATATTTACTTCTCTAATGAGACCAACATCAGCAGTAGGTCCGTAAAACTTCATTTTCATTGTAAAATCCAATTGATATATAAGAACTCTACGTTCGGTAAAGTCTCCTTCATAACTATCATCTATAGTTACACTATCTAATATAACTGGCACATCTTGTTTATGTGTAAAATTATCAACTGGACTTATAGATACAGTATATTCCGGTTGAAAGTATGGCAATATTTGTTCTACTATTTGTAGTCCATCATCTTGGTTCTTAGTCATTATATATAACGACATTCCAATATTATATGATGTATAATTTTTTATTGTCTTTCTTTTAGTAATATCACTTCCATGATTTTCTACTATTTTATTAAGTTTAATACCCTTTTGGGTATTATCTAATTCTAAACTTGTTATTTCAAATGCCATTCTTGGCAATTTAATTGCTAAAGGTGCGTCAAATCCAGCTTCTTGGTCTAATCTTGCTAAAAACTTTTGTTTAGGACCGTAAGCTAATGGAACTTTAATTTGGCTTAGTATTCCACCACTGCCGTCTTTTCTAACTACGTTTAAATTGTTAAATAGTGTTCCAAATACAGCAACTGATTTCCTCATTGTCGCATGATAAAAGTGTCCGCCAAACATTAGTAAGTCTCCGATGGATCGCCAAACGGATTTGATTCCGTAAAGTCTATAAAGTTATCGCCTAAAGTTTCAAAAGCAACGTTTTGTGCAGCACCATCTTGTGGCATAACATTTTCAGAATTATCTCCGATGTCATACACTTTAGTGATTACGCATGAGTTGGTGCTTGTGCCACCAATTAAAGGTTTAGATGCAGAAGCTATAAACTGCCTATATGTTTCTGAACCGCTGACACCTATGTTAGAAACTGATATTGTTGCAGCTACATCAGACGTTTTAGTAATAGTTTGAACTTCGCCAAATATTTTTATTGCTGCAGTTCCGCCAGAAGCTGGAACCAATTCTTGAGTTACAATCTCTGAGTGTTCAAAGTGATTGCCTCCAGTAACAGTAACGTCCATACCTAATTGATAAGCCTGAGCTCCAGTCTTATCGTCTATTTCACCTACTCCAGTTTCAAAATCCTCATCAGAATATTCGAATAATGAACATGTAAGTTTATAAACCGGTAAGTTTGATAGCTGGAAGAACGGTGAATCATCTTCAACATATGAAATCTCAAAGAATGAGTTTGTCATTGGAAGGAATAGTAAATCACCTTCGCTAGGCTTGGCTTTATTTTCGTGTAAACCTACTGCATAATTCCAACTTTTTCTAGATATTATGAAAGTAGCTTCATCTCTAATTTCTAAACCAAACTTAGAATATAAATCGCCTGAACCTTCAAAGCCATCAACATTTTCAATATATGCTTCCATTAAATAAGCATCATCAAATTTAGATGAAGGATCTTCGTTTAGTATTGAATCTCTATTTACTAAAGTCCTAGGAATATAATAGACGTCTTGTCCATATATTTTTAATGATTCAACAATAAGATCTTCGTATAAGTTTTGTTCGGATCTTACTGCCTGTGAAAAATAAACATTCCTAGGCATTTTTTATCCTGTGTAAAAATCGACTGGTTCTTCCCAATTAAGCCTGACTTCTTCTTCTAATCTTAGAATCTCTTCATTAGCATCATCAAATAACTGTCGACCATTAAATGTTACTCCACCCGGCATTTGCATACCTTCGAATTTTAAAAGATTAGCACCCCACTGCCTTTTTATTAAAGCAGTTAAGTATTTTTTTAAGTAATAGTCATTATAAACTTCATTAAAGGTCTCAGGATCTATAATTCTGTAAGCTTCAACTACTAAATAGTTACCTACAATTACTTCTTCTGACCACTTCATATGTATCTCTAATCTATTACGATGTTTATCAAATTGCGCAAACTTACTATCTGAGTCTATTAAAATGTCTAGAGTAGAAAGATATTCTTGAGCCATTGAATATTCTAACAATGACCCCATATATCCTAAACTAAACATATCATTCAAATGCATTTGGTATTTTATATCAAATAAATTGTTTGAACTAAATGTATCTCTAATAGGTAAAACTCTTATTACTTCAGTAACTAAACCATTAAGAGTTATATAGCCATTATCGATATCGGTTTGCGTTATCTGGTGTTTTAGAAAAACTTTTTCTATGGCGTCTGAATGATAATGTTGATAAAATTGTAAAGCCTCATCAACTCTGTCAGATACCTGATCGTCGTCAACATTAATCTCAATTACTGGATGACCTAATGCCCTTAAGCAATAATTAATTAATGTGTCTCTTGAATTTGGTACTGCCATTTAAATTTTCCTCTATTAAGCAATAACGCCAAGCGCCATTTTGTGTTCTACTCCAGCCATAACTTCTTCAACTCTAGCTAATGTAGCTGTGTTGTCGTAAGCACCGTCTGAATCAAAACAAACATTAACAAAGCGTGTATGAACTTTGTCAGGCGTAAATGAATCGTCAGTAAATGTTACTTCAACATCAGTAACGTCTTGAGTTGTTTCAATTGTTTCGCCTTCGTTATCTGGATCTGGCATAGATGTGGTTCTTGTCCCAGTATATGCAGATGCAATATTATATGAAATTGCCATTTTTATTTTCCTCTTAAATTTAGCATGAGGGTTATTCCTCTATATCTATTTATAATAGTTCTTTACCCAATATTACTGTCATAAACATCTTTAGTTACTTCTTCCCATTCTTTTACAGGTTTGGAATGTGTATCTAACGCTACAATTAAAAGCTCTCCAGGGTCTGGTGCTTCACAGTACACTACTGTAGTATCTTCCATGTCTATAGGCGGACCTACATTGAATAAAGTTGTTTTATAATATTTCATTATTTATTCTCCAATAATTTTTTCAATTCATCTATTTGTTTCTGTTGTTCTTTTATTGCTTCCACTAGTAACGGTACCATTTTTTCATACTGTACTGTTAAGAACTCTTCTCCAGATTTACTTTGATTTGGTTTTGTTAAATCATGGTCAAAAGGTGCGCGTTTAATTGCGGCTGGCATTACCTTCTGTACTTCTTGAGCAATTAACCCTGCATCATCTTGTTGTTGGTCAGGAGTAAATTCATGTTTCTCCATCATGTCTTTTCGCCAATCAAATATAAATCCACCAATCGCTTTTACTTTATCGACTGCGTTTTCTATTGGTCTAAAGTTTTCTTTTAATCTGATGTCTGAAGTGTATGCGTAAATATTGTTAGTTGCTCTTACGTGAGAGTCACCATTACCAACACTAAAAAGTATAGTAGTAGTTCTATAAGGATGATCATTATAAAACCTAGTACCACCATAGCCATAGTAACCACCGAGTCTCATACCAGTATGATATCCAACTACTAGGTCTGGGAATGGACTTGACCATCCTCCAGGCTGTTGATAGCCATAATTGTAATCACCTCCGTGAGAGTTGTTTTGACCAGAGGTTCCTGTGGTAAAGGAACCGCGTTGAGTTATTACTACGCTATTATCAATCGTATCTGCGGTGTCAGACCTTAGAAAATTAGCTGCTTGAATACCATCAACAGTATCTGCATCTAACCCAGAGCCAGAGCCATCGTTATTTTCAGACCAAACCTTATACCAAGACTGCCAAGTGCCATTGTTTCTACCTCTAACAGCAATTTGACCTGATCTGTAATCCCCTGCAATTTGATGTTGCCAACTTGTACTATATCTCTGAGAGTATAATGCGCCATCTGTTGAATTTCCTGAAAAATTTGTAACACCAGAATTGTAGTAAGTAACACCATTATTATCTATAGTATCAGCGTTATAAGAAGCGTTGCTTCCACTGTTTCTAAACCCCCAACCATTAATTGAGATATTACCAGCAATAGCTGCACTACCAGCAACATTTAAAGCATTAAGATTACTGGTGGAAGAGGTGTTTAAATAATAACCAGTGTTATTATTCATGTACAAATTGCCGCCTAGAGTCTTCTGTAAATCCCAAGCATTCCAAGTACCATTTAAAAATCCGTAATTATTCGGACTAGCATAAAGTTGAAACCGAAAGTTGTTAGAACTATCATTTCCAGTAATACCTATATCAGTACCAGAGTGACCTGTGATCCTCATGTTTTGATCACGTTCTTCATCAAGCTTTGGCCCTGCATTATTAAATTTAATAGTTGCTGGAACTAAAGCTGATGGCATACTGAAGTTGTTAGCACCAGTAGCGATACCATTTAACTTAGTGTGATCTGCAGATGTGAAATTAATTTCAGAAAGACCACCATCACCTACAGAGTAAGTTGTGTTTGTGTCAGTGCTTGAAATAGTACCATTCGCAGCAATCGCTACATTTGTCCCAGCTGTCAAAGCCGCAACTACGTTAGCAGTATCAGTTACATTTGCACTAGTCTCTATAGTATCCAGCTTTGTCCCATCCACTGATAGGTCACGACCATCAACAGTCTGAGATCCAGCCATTGTAATATTACCTGTCATCTGCCCACCAGCTTTAGCAAGCTTAGTTCCTATAGCAGTTGTAGTAGTAGCAGCATAGTTAGCATCATCACCTAAAGCTGCAGCCAATTCGTTTAAAGTATTTAAGGCTGCAGGTGCGCTATCAGCGAGTGCTGAAATAGCAGCGTCAACATATGCTGTTGTAGATATTTGAGTTGAGTTAGCCCCTGCAGAAGCAGTAGGTGCAGCTGGAGTACCTGTAAGAGTAGGTGATCCTATGGGAGCATAGTAAGCACCATGCTGCCCATCTAATAGATCCGCATCTAATCCACTACCTGTACCATCAACAGTTTTAATAGTTGTTAAAGTTTCGGCTGCAGTAGGTTGAGCAACTTCAGCCCAAGTCATACCACCTGTATTGCCTGATTGTGCAGATAAAAAATACCCATTAGTAGGGGCATTAGATACTTTAAGGTTAGCCTCATCAACTATGTTATCTGCAATTACTGTAGCCCCATCCGCAGTAGAGGTTACTTCTCCACTGTGATTGGGGTGTACATAGTTATTTGCCGAGGCTGCAACACCATCAAGTTTTGAATGATCAGCATCTGTAAAAGCGTTAGTGTCACTCTCTGCTTCGTAGGCTGTTTTAATTTGCGCCCCTGTTTGATCAGCTGTAGCAGATGTTTCTATACCATCTAACTTAGTATGATCGGCAGCTGTGAATTCTGTTCCATCAGCAAGGTTTGCTAGATCTCTTGATCTTGTCATGTTATTAAGCCTCCAGTGCTGTTATTCGAGCTTCAAGCTCTTGAATTGTTTTGACGAGTAGTGGGACTAGCTTAGCAGGGTCTACAGATT
>MDTC01043936.1_pt1 | contig 17746 bp, 22 predicted proteins | sample 811181 | NCBI WGS metagenome assembly MDTC01 (sample SAMN05326644, study PRJNA326480) | marine metagenome | isolation source: seawater | place: Pacific Ocean: North | collected 2011 | reverse complement strand
TCAATTTCGCCTTGTTTCTTTTGTTGTTTTTTAAGTTTTCGAGCTTGCTTTTTTAGCTGTTTTTTTGTCAGTACGATTGCAGTTTCTTTTGCACTTTCAAGGGCATTCTTAAACTCGATGTCCGGCACCTCTTTAGCTTCTTGATTTTCTTTTATCGCTTTCTCTTCAGTCAAAGCCTCCGTCTTGATGTTTTCTTTGGATTCAAGACCTTCTACCTTTAAAGGAGAAGAGTTCAACTCTTGCGCTCTATTTTTTTTTAAGATTAAATTAGTTTGACCAATCCATGCATCAGGACCGCCTGCTACATAGCCGGTTTTTCCTATAGCTTCTATCCTAAACTGCTTGATAGATTGATCGAAATCTAGATTGAACACCCATATAGTCGGATAACCGGAGACCTGAAAAGCTTGTTGTAAAGATGTATTTTGAGCTTTTAAAGCCTCTGGCAACTGCTTTCTACGTGGATAATCTAACTCCAATAAAACCACATTTTGATCAGCCCACAATTTAAATGTCTCTTTAGTAAATACTTCATTTTTCAGACGGATACACCAGCCGCACCAATCGCTTCCTGTAAAATTTGCCATTATCGGCTTACCTGATTCCATTGATGCTGCATAAGCATCTTCTACGTATAGAAACCAATCACCATTTTTTCTAATCTCATTTTCTTCCACTAATTCCGCTTCATCATTTGTAATTGGAAGCTCTGCATGAACTCCCGAAAAAAGGATACAGGAGAGGATTAGGGGAATCATATATTTAATTTTTTTCATTGAATGTTGTTTATAAATGTCTACTACTTATTATACCAAGTTAAACGATATAAAGTTTCTACCTATTTTACGGTTTGATTAATTAACTCTTTTTAGTTGCTCCACTATTTCAAATACAGCAGGGCAAATTTCCACATTTTTAGCGGTCAAGTTCAATATTTGCCTCATTTTTTTTCTATCGGTATGGGGATATTCTCTGCATGCTTTTGGCCGAACTTCATAAATGCCGCAGTAATTGTCCTCTGCTAGGAACGGACAAGGTAGATCCTGAAAGACATAATCCCTATCTTCATCAATGCGAAGATATTGTTCTACAAAGGCTCCAGGTTTTAATTTTAAATGCTTAGCAATACGTTCAATATCTTTGGGGGTCAACATAGGACCTGTTGTTTTACAGCAGTTTGCACACTTCAAACAATCCGTGCATGAAAAAACCGCTTCATGTGCATTTTGAAACATTTGGTCAACCTGCCCATCTTTTTTCTTCTTCAATTTTCGTAAAAACTGTTGATTCTCTTTACGCTTTTTCTTAGCCTCTTCCTGAAACTGTTTAAAATCCTCTGGTATTACCACTTTAATTTTTTTCTATTTTGCTTTGTTTCTGATTTGATTCGCTTCACTTTGATTCGTTTTTCATTTGCCCGTCTAGGCAGTCTTGTTTTTTTGCGTTTTATTGGTAATATCAAGGCTTGATTGATCAAGTCCACTAGTTTTTGTTGAGCAATTTTCTTGTTTTTTGCCTGTGATCGACTTTCTTGAGACTGACAATGCAACTTACCCTCAGCATCCAGTTGCTTTTTCAATTTTTGCTGTAAAATCTCCTTTTGTCTTGCTGTAAGGCAAAATGATTGAGCTACACTCCATATCACTTCCACTTTAGTTTCCACCTTATTCACATGTTGCCCTCCAGCGCCTCCGCTTCGAGCAGTTTTGTACGTGCATTCTTTTAATATGTCTATTAAATTTACCATCTTGCGAAGCTAAAATTAGATAAAATGTGGCAGAATCTAAAGGTAGTTGAATTGACCAGCGTCCTTGCTGGTCCTTTAGTGGGTAGTTTTTTTTCAGAACTGGGTGCAGAGGTAGTTAAAATCGAAAACAAGTTGCAGGGTGGTGATGTAACACGTACCTGGAAACTTGCTGAAGAGGACCCTAAACGGAAATTCTCCGCATACTATGCTTCAGCAAATTATAGCAAAAAATCACTCCTACTTGACTACACTAATCCAGATGACTATAACCAAACTATTCAATTGATTAAGAGTGCGGATATCGTTTTACAAAATTTTAAACCAGGTGATGCCATCAAATTAAAGCTAGAAGCGGACCGATTATTAGCCCTTAAACCTGGACTAATTATAGGTTGTCTAAACGGATTTGGGAAAGAAAGCACTCGCCCTGCGTTTGATGTAGTCCTTCAAGCGGAGTCGGGATTTATGCATATGAACGGGACACCAGAAAGCGGTCCTGTAAAAATGCCTGTGGCACTAATAGATGTGCTAGCCGCTCATCATCTAAAGGAGGCTATACTCATTGCCCTGATAGAAAAAGCACGCCATGGCAATGGGAAAATTGTCCATGTTTCCCTCTATGATGCAGCTCTTGCATCTTTAGCCAACCAAGGCAATAATTGGTTGATGAGCAAACATATTCCTCAAGCTATAGGGACACAGCATCCAAACATTGCACCGTATGGGGACCACTTCACAACTAATGACCATAAACACTTTGTTTTGGCAATTGGCAGCGACAAACATTTCATCAAGCTTTGTGATTCCTTAAATTTTAGTCAAAATGTGCGTAAGTGTTATAATTCAAATGCAAAACGTATAAAAAATAGGACAATATTAAACAAGTTAATTGCATCGAAAATTTCAAGTTTACAAAGTATGGAACTAGTTGAAATTTTTTCTAAAAACCTAGTTCCCTATGGAGAAATAAAGGATTTAGAAGGGGTTTTTAAACAGACGCTTGCACACAATTTAGTTTTAAAGCACCGGATTGATGGTGAGGAATGCACCTATATCAAGACCCTGCTTCACTAAGCCACGCCCATAATAATTAACTGTATTACAGTTAATTACACCAAATAAATACAAAAATTTATTCTTTAGAGTAAATATTTTGACCGCATCATCTTCCGCTACAGAATGTTAAAAAGTTTCATCCAAATTCTTTTTTTTTTAATTTTATGTATAGTTTCGTTATGGCGAAATGGATTAACTACCCATTCTAAAAGTGCTAAACCTTTGGGATTAACTACCTAAATAAGGTAAATTATTTAAACTAACTAACTAAATTAAACTAACATGGATACTCAAATCTTACAAGAAGAAGTAAAAACAATTACTAACAAAGAAGTTACTAAAGAAATCATCACTGACGAATCAATGATCGTTGGAGGAACTGAAATTACTATCGAAATTATTGGATCCACTTCGATTGAATACAAAAAACGTTCTAGATTTTTAGCTTAGGCTTTCGGTAACTTTATAATAAAAGTGGTTCCCGAACCATGAACAGATGCAAGGCTTATTTCGCCTTGCATTTTTTTTATGATTTTTTGGACAATACTTAAACCTACTCCCGAACCTTCTCTAAACTCAGTCTCCTTCAATCGCTTAAACAATTTAAATACTTGAGGAATATCGTCTTGCTTGATACCTACCCCATTGTCTTGCACATGTATCACATGCCAATCTTCGTTGGGCTGGTACTCTATCTTTATAACAGGAAGCACACCTTCTCTTCTAAACTTCAAGGCATTATTAACTAAATTTTGAAAAAGCTGCACATACATGCTCTTGTAGCCTCGCACTACAGGAAGCTCATCTACAGTCAAGGTAGCCTCATTTTCGCGTATACGCATTTGTAAATCTGCCTCCACAATGGCTAGTGCCTCGTTTAAATCGATGTCTTTTGCATCTTTTAGGTCACCCCCTAATGTGCTGAAGCTGTGCAAATCTTCTAGCATTTTTTCCATACGTTCTGCGCCCTCTTGAGCGATCTCAAGGGATCCTTGCTCCTGAAGGTCTAATTTATTTGCCGCTATTGACTGCAGGTAGGTTATTCGCCCCCTTACCAGTCGAATTGGCTCTTTCAAGTCATGCGAAACACCATGATTAAACTGCGCCAAATCATCATTAAGCTCTGCCAATTTTTGATTCTTTTCTTTCAAAGTATCACTAAATTCCTTTTCTTGTTTTATAAGCTTATCCTTTTGCGCTGATTCAAATTTTTCTTGCATTTCCAATAAGTTCTCTTCTTTTTCCTTCAAGAAATTTTGCTTATTTAGCTTATACATGGTCTTCAGCACCTCATAGGCTTCCTTAATATCGCCATTTACATAATAAAAGTCATGCAAATTCTCGTATACCAGCATTTCTTTTGACTTATGAGATTCTTGCGCGACAGTTAAAGCATACTTTAGTGAATTTAACTGCAATATGCTTCTTTCTGTTTTTTCAAAAACTTCAGCTAGATATAAAGATAAATCCACTAAGTGAACACCGTAATTTATTTCCTTACTTAGGTTAATTGCTCTATTGAGATAGGTTTCCGAATTCGTATACTCTTCTTTTTCCAAATACAAGATTGCCAAGCCTTTTAAACTTTGAACAAGAAACTCCATCTCATTATTCTCCTCACAATACTGAAAAGTTTTAGAATAAATTTTATCCGCTTCCTCTAGATTACTAATCTTTATATAAAGACTTGCAATATTTATTAAATATTGAATTATCGTTCTTCTATTTGATTTGGGATTAGCCTCTTCCACCTCAATTGCTTGTTGATAATACTCAAGGGCTTTTTTGTAATTTTCCTGTGTGAAATAAATAGTAGCTATATTATTCAGAGCTATTGAATTTGATATGCCATGTTTCTCTGAAATGTGAACAGAAACCGTTAAAACTTCTAATGCTTTCTTAAGTTCACCGATATCCTTATACAGGATCCCTAAAGAATTGTTTGTTTGTTTAATCTCAGAAAAGAACTTTTCCGAATTTTTAGAATAAAAGCTTAATGATTTTTCAAAGTTGTCAATTGCAAGTTTTAACTCATTTAGTCCATAATATACATAACCTTTAATCCCATAAGCTGCTCCTAAGTATTTAATAGAGTTAGCTTGCTTTGCCTTTTCTAGTAATGTCCTTACTAAGCCCAAAGTTGTTTCTGAATCACGGTCAGACATCAATAGCATGATTTTACGATGCAATGATTCTAAATCTCTTTCTTTTCTTCTGCTTGAAACCATAAATTACTTAATCCTTACTATACAAATATACACTTTAGCTTTCTACTTGTAATACTCCTGACTTTGAAATTTTAGTGCTAACTCCTTATTAGAAAATTAATATATGAAATATGTAATGATTCCTCATGGAATTTATTCTAACTTTTTTACCTAACAATTACCTCCAATAAGCTCTATATATAATTTGTCTCGACCACTAGCAACATTCAAATTAGTCAAGGCCTCAAAAAAATAATTTTTATGCAATTGAAGTTAATAGAATGTTATAGATTTGCAATTATTATAAAAGAACAAAAAAAACACAAATGGCATTAGAATTTAAAGACGCTACATTTGAGAGCGATGTAAAAGAAGGAAACGGGCTTACACTAGTTGATTTTTGGGCTGAATGGTGCGGTCCTTGTATAGCTTTAGGTCCGACCATTGAAGCTTTATCAGATGAATTTGAAGGTAAGGTGAACGTAGGTAAGTTAAATGTCGACCAAAATCCTGAAACCGCTCAAAAATTTGGCATCAGAAATATCCCAACTATCTTATTACTTAAAGATGGTGAAATTGTAGAAAGATTGGTAGGTGCGCAGCCCAAGCAAGCATTTGTTGAAGCGATCAACAAACACCTATAAGAATTCGTAATTTACCCTGAAAAATATATCTTTAAACCGCTGAACTTGATAGCAAGCTCAGCGGTTTTTTGTTTCAAGTAAATCAATTATGGCTTTATACGAACTTAAGGAAGTACAGCAAATTAAGAACCTGGAGTTTATGGCTAAACAGGTCGTTGAAGGCTTTATTGTAGGTTTGCACAAAAGTCCATTTCACGGTTTTTCTGTAGAATTTGCAGAGCACAGACTATACAATCCTGGGGAATCTACTAAGAATATTGATTGGAAGGTATTTGCACGAACTGATAAATTATTTACCAAACGATATGATGAAGAAACCAATTTACGCTGCCATGTGATTATAGATACTTCTTCATCCATGTATTATCCTAGTAAAAAGGATGTCATCAATAAACTTAATTTCTCCGTATTATCTGCCGCAGGACTAATTGAATTATTTCGTAAACAACGAGATGCTGCAGGGCTAGCTTTATTTTCTGATAAGGTTGATCTTATCACAAAAGCTAAATCCAATATCGTACACATCAATGGCTTGTATCACGAAATGGAAAAACTACTAGCCAACGAAAAATTGAATAAAACTACCCACGCCGCTTCTTGCTTGCATGCCATAGCCGATCAAATTCATAAACGGTCATTGGTTATTGTCTTTAGTGATATGATGCAACAAGAGAATAGCGAAGATATTTTTGCCGCGTTGCAACATTTAAAGCACAACAAGCACGAAGTGATTCTTTTTCACGTAGTAGACCGTGCGCATGAGATTAATTTTGATTTTGATAATCGTCCATATTTATTTGTCGATATGGAAAATGGCGCAGAAGTTAAACTTCATGCCAATGAGGTGAAAGCAAAGTATGCCACACATATGCAAGCTTATGAAAATGCGCTTAAGCTAAAATGTGCTCAGTACAAGATAGATTTTGTGGCTGCAGACATTAATAAGCCGTTCAATCAGGTTTTAACGCCCTACCTTTTGAAACGCACCAAAATGATATAATTTATTATCCCACTAGATCTTCTCTTCGATAAAGATTTCGGCCATCATGCATCTAGCACTTCCCCCACCTACTTCTTCAATGAAGTATATAGGGACAGCAATAATCTCAGTATGTGCCTCTATTTGGTTAATTTGATGCGTTGTCAAGGATTTAAATGCTCGCTCACTCATCACTAAATAAGATAATCGTTTCTCATTATACACTTGAAGCATGTTGCCAGCGTAATGCTCTTCTAACTGTTCTTGTGTAATTTCAATAATCTCAAATCCACCTTCTAATAATGAGTTCTTAACCTCAGTTTTCTCTGCTTTATTGGTAATCGCATCCAAGCATACAACAGCAAAATCCTCGCCAATACACATCACTACATTCGTGTGATATTGCGCTGCACCATTTCGTTTAAAAGCGTTGAAAACTATGGGCTCATACTCCAACTCTTTACAAAATTTGATGAAGAGTTTCTCACTTGTTCGTGGGGATATGCAAGCATAAATCTTACGGTTTATGTGGTCAAATATCATGCTTCCAGTTCCTTCTAATGCCAAAGCATCTTTCTCGAAATGGCTCCAATCAAAGACTTCATTCACCTCAAAATTATCTTGAATAAAGCTTATAATATCCGCTCTTCTTTCGGCACTGCGATTGGGGGTTTTCATAGGAAACAGATAAATATCGCCATTTTGGTGCATGCTGATCCAATTATTCGGAAAAACCGCATCGGGTTTTTCAGGTTCAGCGGTGTCTTCTACAACCCAAACACTAATCTCATTCTGTTCAAGTATTTCAACCATGGCGTCAAACTCAGCTTGCGCCTTTGCTATGGCTTCTTCTTTGCTTAATAAAGTTTTAGTTTGATAATCGTTACTTTCCGCCGTCTGAAGATTGTATTGAAAACTTGCAGGTCTTATCATCAACAAGTTTGAAGCACATTGATTCATTTTATTGCAATTGTATTTTAATTTTAACCGGTTGGTGGTCTGAATATTTAAAATTTAAGGAAACTCCTTCTACTTCCAAAAGGCTCAAGTTGGGTGATAATAAGAAAAAGTCGATTAATGTTGTAAACGTAGTCCCCTCCTTATACGTTTTGTTTAATTTCCTATTCGTAGCCACTGCACTATCATAAGCCCATTGCCAGCCTTCGGGCATGAAACTTTCTTCTATATTATCTTGATAATAGTCTTCCGAATTCCCTTTGCTAAAGCTGTCATAATCGAAATTAGGAGGACACTGATTCCAGTCTGCCCCTACCACGACGTAGTTTCCTTTTGCATATTCTGCAAGCAAGTGAGCCTTCAAATATTCCATTTCTTGTGGTTTCAGTTTGCCTCCGTCGTAAGCCGAATTGTGCGAATTAATAATTATCAATTCCTTCCCGTTAGGCAATGGAACACGCGATTCTAACAAGCATCTATCTAGATGAAAGGCTTTTGTAGGCCAGCCATAACTACCTGGAAATTGATGCCTAGTATGGGTTGAAACATTAAACCTACTGTAAGTCGCCAAACCACTCTGCACCTTTCCAATAGGAGCAAAACTAAGGAATGGCTTAGGAACAAATTTAACATTAAAATTTAATGCATGTGCTCGGGTAAAATTAGGTAATACTTCTCCAATACCAAGAAACTGATTAACGAAATAGCTTCGCTTAGAACGAACATCCACTTCTTGAAGCAATAAAAAATCAACCTCCCCATGCGCCGCAATAGTATTTAGTATTCCCGCTTTATAAGCTTCGCTAATATCTTTAGGAGGGCGGACCATCATTCCTCCATCCAAGAAAAAATCACTTTGAGCGCCTAAACCTCCATAGCCAATATTCCATGTCATAAGGCTTAAAATAGCACTATCACCAGCCAATTTATCCGTTTCATTTTCACCTGCAATATCAATTTTTTCTTGTGGTTGATAATCATTTAAAGTACCGAATGTCAGCACGGCAATCACGTATAAGCCATAGGCTAATACAGGCATCAATAGCAGGAAAAAAATGTTCATTGGTTTAAGGTTCTTCATATGCAATAATCTTTCACAAATATGCTGATAAAGTTCGTTGTTTTTGTCAAATTAAGTAAAAAAAGAGCAAGCGCAGATGGAACACCCATAAAAACAACAAGGAATAATTAATTATCTTTTTTAAGCAAAATGAATTTGGCTCATGTCTTTTTTTGCGCGGGTATCATAAAACTCATCAGCACCAATTTCGGTGATGGCATCATGTAAAACACCTTCAATGTCAGCAAGTATATCTGGATACAAATCTATACTCGGAGAGAATGGTGGTCGTAAATATAAAGCAGGTTTCACCTATTTTTATAGGAGACTAAACAAAGTAAGGTTGGAAACTTTGGCTACAGTATTAATTATTTAACCTCAGGTTCTGAACTAAACTTTAACATTAGTATCCCGGCAAGAAGAATTAACCCAAACAAAATGAACGGCAAGGCAAGACCTACATCTAAAATACCCTTCACGCCGTCTGCAGGGTTGTATGGCAATACCGCTGAACTATTTAGATACAAAAAGAAGACACCTAAAGAGGCTAAACCTCCAACAATACACAACATTACACCTAAAACTTTTGCCATTTTTTTGAATTTTCGTCAAAGTTATATAATTAAAGCCTATTCTAAGTAATGTTGTTTATAAAAATTGTATTTATGCAGAAATAACAAAACCTTGATTTTAACCTCCATCAATATTAGCGTTGCTATTGCTTTACCAATTATTGGCGGTAGCATAGGGTGGTTTACAAATTTCTTGGCAGTTAAAATGTTGTTTTACCCAAGAGATCCTATCGCTATCCTAGGAATGGAATTTCAAGGAGTCTTTCCTAAACGACAGGCAACAGTGGCGACAAAAATTGGGCAACTTGTGGCAAGCGAGTTGCTTGCCTCTGAAGAAATATTTAAACATATAGGAAGCGAGCAAAATTTGAATAAAATCAAGCTCAATATTGGAAAGATTTTAGCCAATTATTTTGATTTAAGCTTTGTGCAAAAATATCCTTTGGCTGCAAAATTACTCCCCAATAAAATAAAGCTTCGCATTCAAGAAGAAATTTTAAATGAAGTAGACCAGGTCATCCCGTCTATAATGCAAGCCCAAGTGAGCCAGTTAGAAAAAAGCTTAGACATTGAACGGATAGTTGCCGATAAAGTTAAACAGTTGTCAAGCAAAAGATTGGAGAAAATTATTTGGAGTATCCTTGCCGATGAATTTATTTTCATAGAATGGGTAGGCGCTTTCCTAGGTTTTACAATCGGTCTTGTGCAAGTTCTTGTAGGTTTTGTATTATTTTAATTTTATCAGGCTTTAAGGCTACTTATGTTTTAATCGGAATAAATTGCTGCTTATCTTCGCAAGATGAGTAGTTCCTTACACCAAAGTGAAGTGGTTAAACATTTAATCATAGCCAATGTCATATTTTTCGTTCTTTTTTGCATGGGGGCGTCTCCTCTCCATAAATTTTTTCCTGTCTTAGCGCTCTGGTATTTTGACGCACCGTTCTTTCAACCTTGGCAACTAATCACTCATTTTTTTATGCATGGCAGTTTCATGCATATCTTTTTTAACATGTATGCCTTGTATTTATTTGGGACGGTATTAGAAAAAGTTTGGGGTGCAAAAAGATTTGTCATTTTCTATTTTGTGACGGGCACTGTGGCTGCTATATTATATAATATCATCGGTGGGATAGAGTATTATTTGCAATTTGGGTCGATGTTCCCCTATACAACTGGCGCACTCAATGCTTATCAGTTTGCCCCTATGATAGGTGCTTCAGGCGCTGTTTTTGGGCTTTTAACTGCATTTGGAATGCTTTTCCCAAACACCGAATTGCGGCTACTTTTCCCACCAATTGCGCTAAAAGCAAAGCATTTTGTGCTTATCTACATCGGCATTGAACTATTTCTAAGTTTTAAATCGTTTGGTGGAGATAATATCGCTCACTTCGCTCATGTAACTGGAGCGCTTTCGGGCTTCATGTTAGTTAAATATTGGCAAAAAACTAGTACTAATTTTTTCTAAATGAATATCACCGCAGATCAAGTTAATCACTTCTTAAAGAATCAATTTCGTTCTGGAGATATTGTTGTAAAACTTATATTTGTTAATATTGGTATCTACCTGCTACTAAAAATTATCACTACCCTCGAATGGCTGTTGAAATTGTCTAATCAACCCCTACTTAGCTTTTTTAACGAATGGCTTTTTCTTCCGGCTAAAGCTTCCGAATTTTTATATAAACCCTTCACCTTAATAAGCTACCAATTTATCCATGATAGTTTCTGGCACATGCTTGTAAATGTTATGTTACTCTTCTTTTTTGGGAAGATGTTGATTTCTATAAAAGGGTTCAAACAAGTCCTCCCCATTTATTTTCTAGGGGGCATCTTTGGAGGAGTTGTTTTTATTTTATTCCATTCGCTAGATCTTTTTCCTATGATGGACAGCCCCATTAGTGGTGCTTCAGCTTCGATTATGGCCTTGATGGGCGCAGTTGCCTTTTTACGGCCAGATTATCCTGTTAAATTTTTTCTCGTTTTCGATGTGAAGTTAAAATGGCTTGCGCTTGGCTTTGCTGTTCTTAACCTACTTAACCTCGGCAACATTGAAGGCGCTGGTCCAGGGCTTATTCATCTAGCGGGAATTGCCTTTGGCGTGGGTATGATGTACTTAGATTCTATAAACATGTCACTAAGCAAGCCGTTTAACAATACTGTAAACATGCTCTTAGCTCTGTTTAACAAAAAACCTCAACCTAGAGTTACTTTTGTAAACCCCAATCCCGTAAAAAAAGGAAATTCCCAAGAAAATAAGCAAAAAAAAATAGATGATATATTAGATAAAATTTCTACTGATGGCTATGCAAGTTTGAGTAAAAGTGAGAAAGACTTCTTATTTCAAGCAAGTAAAAAACCTTAACCCACCGAGTTATGTTCAGAAATTTGGCAATTTTATTAAATGTGTTGGCATTATCTACCTTGGTTTTTATTCATTTTAGCGCAGGTATTAATCCACTCGATTTTTGGCCATTTGCCTTTCTTGGCTTAGTTTATCCGCTCATTTTGATCATTTGCGTGTTTTTTGCTTTGTTTTGGTTGTTTGGCAAACTAAAAGCAGTTTCCTTGCTCTCCCTTTTTGCCTTGATACTTACTTGGTCTAGCAATGAGGCTAGTTTTCAAGTATCTATACCTTCAGAAACAATAAACGAAATCAGTTTAATGAGTTGGAATGTAAAAAACTTCGACTTGTATAATTGGAGTGGCAATGAGAATTCGCGCAAGGAAATGTTAGGGTTATTGAAAGAAGAAAGACCAAACATCTTGTGCCTTCAAGAATTTTACACAGAGGATAAGGGTAAATTTACCAACCTAAAAGAAATCAGAAATAATTTAAATTATAAGCACCATTATTTTGCTGAAACCTACTCCATTAATGGTAACAGACATTGGGGAATGGTCATTTTTTCTGACTATAAAATCATAGATACCGGCAAACTCACTTTTAAAAAGGGTACTCGCTTAAACACCTGTATGTATGTCGATATTGCCTTAAGTGAGACACAAGCGGCAAGAGTGTATAATGTCCATTTTCAAAGTAATCAGTTTTCCGAAGAAGATTACAATTTCCTAGACAATTTAAATGAGCAAGAGTCGGGATACTCTGCTATGAATATTGTAAACAAGTTAAAGACGGGATACATGAATAGAGCAGAACAAGTAAAGCAAGTCGTGGAAAGTAAGGCTCAAAGCCCTTATCCAACCATCATCTGCGGCGATTTTAATGATACGCCTGTTTCTTATGCTTATAAAACCTTAAGCCAAGGCATGCAAGATGCCTTTATTAAGAAAGGTATTGGTTTTGGGAAAACTTATGTGAACCCCACGCCATTTTTACGAATTGATTTTTCACTCTTTCATCCTATGTTTACCATTAATGCTTATGAAAAGGTCAGTGAAATAGAATTGTCCGATCACTACCCTATTCGAGCACGATTCACATACTAGTATTTCATCAAGTAATAAAGCTGTTTGAGGTATTCATTATTTAGCGCGATTAAGCCATATTCATTCTCCCACCATTCTTCTTCGATATATCTGGAACTTGCAGCACCAGCAATAAAAACGCCTATGCCTTGTTCAGCAAATTTGTCGCTAAAAACCTGATGAATTCGACGAGTATGGAATTTTGATGAGATAACGACTACCTCTACAATGCCATTTTCCATACAATAGCTAAGAATAAAATCAGACTCTTCTATAGTGCTCGTACCTTTCGGAAAGTTTATTATTTGTGTCTCAGGAACGCCATTTTTAAGCAATTGGAGGTGGGTTAAATCGCTCTCTAAGGTATCTAGTCCTAAAGACTTAATATCGTTTGAAATATTTGCACCAGTGCAAACAAAAGTTGCGACCTTTCCCTTGTGATACAGCTCGGCTGCTTTATTTCCTCGGTCAAAAGCATTGCCGGATAATACGAAAGCATATTCAACTTGCACAAATTCATTCTCCACGATTAAAAATCCAGCAAATCCCTTTAAAATATTTGCCCTAAGTCCATATATCAGAATCAAGATGGCAAGAGAAGCTAGTAAAAAGATGACGCGCTTTCTTTTCATTTTGCTAATTTGCAACAAAAATTGGAATATGGAGATAAAGGGGGCACAAAAACAAGTAGACGCATGGATTAAAAAATATGGCGTTCGATACTTTGACGAGATGACTAATTTAGCAGTACTTATGGAAGAGGTTGGCGAACTTGCCCGCATTTTTTCAAGAAAATTTGGAGAACAGTCTTTTAAATCAGGTGAAAGTGATGAAGCCTTGGCAGATGAAATGGCTGATGTTCTATTTGTTCTCCTTTGTTTAGCGAATCAAACCAATGTCAATCTGGAGGATGCCCTGAAGGAAAATATACTGAAGAAAACCAATAGGGATAAGGACAGACACCAGTCTAATAATAAGTTATTATAGGATATATTAACATCTCTATCAAAATAAATGTGTTACTTTTGTGTAGTAATAATAGGTGAGAAATAATGAAAATGAAAAACATACCAACCTTAGTCTTTGCTTTGATTTTGGGACTCTCTTTGACTGCGCAAAACGAAAGTCATCGTTGGGCAATTGGTGGAGGAATTAGTGCTACCGATTTCTCTGGCCCCTTAACTAAGTCTTACTTTGATTTTGATAATTACAAGGGTGCTGGAAGAATTTTTCTTGGCAGGTATGTAAACCCGTCTTTTAACCTTAAGGCTGATTTCACCTTTGGAAAAGCTTGGTTCCCAACGATAACTGCATACCCAGATATTGCCGAGGATGTTTACCAGTTAAGCCAGATTTACGACATGGGCTTAAGTATTGAATATAAGTTTAATAACGGCTATATATTCAAAGAAAATACAGTTATTGCCCCCTACATTCATACGGGTTTTGGATTCAATAGCATTGTGGATTATGATTTCAATACTTACGTTCCATTTGGCATTGGCTTGAATTTTCGTCCTTCAGATTGGCTAAGTATCAACGTGCAATCAACTTGCAAAATAAACCTCGATAATTCTTTTGATTACACGCAGCACTCCGTTTCTTTAGTTTATAATTTTGGAAAAGGTCCAGAAAAGAAAAAGTTAGAAAACGATATAGAAATTAGTGATTCTGACAACGACGGGGTTCCAGATCTAGTGGATGAATGTCCTTTTTCCGCTGGTTCAGCTGATTTGTTTGGCTGTCCAGATAGTGATCAAGATGGTTTAGGTGACAGTAGAGATAATTGCCCGAAAGAATCAGGTTCTATAGATAATAAAGGATGTCCTGTTTTGGATACGGATGGTGACGGAGTTGAAGATGATAAAGATTCTTGCCCAAATGAGAAAGGGAGTAGACGTTTCGCCGGATGTCCAGATAGTGATGAAGATGGGATTGTAGATAAGTATGATAAGTGTCCTGATGAAGCTGGAGTTGCAAGCAATAGCGGTTGCCCTTAAAAACCCTTGCTGCAAATCTCCTATTCTAAAGCTTGTTATTTAGTCTAAAGAAAAAATGAAATCCTCCATTTATGGGGGATTTTTTATGCTTGCAACTTTTGGAGCAAAGAACGCTCAAAGCATTCCTTTATAAGACTTCCATTTTTAATCCTCGCCGGGAGAATTCTTTTAAAATTTTGGGCAGGGCATATCTAATATGTTTCTCGGCTTTTATGCTATCATGGAGAACTATTATTGATCCCATTTTTACATTATCCAACACATTACTTAAGCATTGCTCTGATGAAATGGACTGATCAAAATCATAGGCCATGACATCCCACATCACAATTTCATACTTTTCTCGAATAGCTGTTCGAATACCTGGCTTTAATTTACCGTACGGCGGACGAAAATATTTGCTAGAAAAAACTTGATCGCAGCGCTCAATATCTTCCAAATATTTTTTCCTATTCGACTTCCAACTATCTAAATGGTTGTAGGTGTGATTTCCAACTGCATGCCCCTCCTTTAAAGTCTCCTCAAAAATAGCTGGATACAACTCTGCGTTCTTACCCAAACAAAAGAAAGTTGCCTTTGCATCATACTCTCTTAACTGATCTAGTACCCACCTTGTTAATCCTGGAGTAGGTCCATCGTCGAAGGTCAAGTAAACTGTCTTTTCCTCAGTTTTCTCATCCCATTTCAACTTGGGAAAGATCTTTTTTGCAATTTCCGGTGTTTTGGGCAAATACATCTTTGATGGCTTTCTTAATTTGAGTAAATTTGCATTCTAATTTACTAACTAACGAAATATCTTGTTTTAAAATTGTAAATATATCTAAATGTCAAGAAAAATAAGAACACGTTTTGCTCCGAGTCCAACAGGGCCTCTTCACATGGGTGGTGTGCGCACCGCTTTGTATTGTTATCTGTTTGCTAAAAAGAACAATGGGGATTTCATCCTTAGGGTAGAAGATACGGATCAAACAAGGTTTGTAAAAGGTGCGGAGGAATATATCATAGAAGCACTTCAGTGGTGTGGAATCAAACCTAATGAAGGATTGAGTTATGGAGGAGACTTTGGGCCTTATCGCCAAAGTGAGCGAAAAGATATCTATGCAAAATATGCGATGGACTTACTTGAAAAAGGTGATGCTTATTATGCTTTTGATACCCCTGGGGAGTTAAGCGCTTGGAGAGACAACATGAAGGGGCAAGGAAATCCCTCGCCGAAATACGATCCAATAACACGACAATACTTAAAAAACTCATTACACCTCAGTGAAGATGAGGTAAGTCGTCGTTTAAAAGCCGGCGAGCCTTGGGTGATTCGTTACAAAATGCCTAGAAATGAAGAGGTCAAGTTTGAAGATGAAATAAGAGGGATTGTAAGTTTTCAAACGAATCAATTGGATGACAAAGTTCTTTTAAAGTCGGATGGAATGCCTACATATCACTTAGCAAATGTGGTCGATGATCATTTAATGGAAATCACCCATGTGATTCGCGGTGAAGAGTGGCTACCTTCCACCCCTTTACATGTTTTATTGTATAGGAGCTTTGAATGGCAAATGCCTAGTTTTGCTCATCTTCCTCTGATTTTAAAACCTGATGGAAAAGGTAAATTAAGTAAAAGAGATGGTGACCGTTTAGGTTTTCCAGTTTTTCCATTAAACTGGAAAGACCCAAGTTCTGGTGAGGCAAGCATTGGTTATAAGGAAAGAGGCTTCTTACCCGATGCCTTTATTAACATGTTGGCATTTTTAGGTTGGAACCCAGGAACGGAACAAGAATTATTTTCATTAGATAAGTTAATCCATACCTTTTCAATTGAACGTGTTGGGAAATCTGGCGCTCGCTTTGATTTTGAAAAAACCAAATGGTTTAATCAGCAGTATATTAAGAATAAGAGCAATGAAGAGCTTGTGCAACTTACCGCAGCTCTGTTTGAGAAAGAAGGCTATCAAGCCGATCAGGACACGCTGTTGAATATATGTGAGTTAGTAAAAGAAAGAGCAACCTTCTTGCATGAAATTCCAAGTTTAGCATATTACTTCTTTGAGGAGGTCAAGGAATATGATGAAAAAAACTTAAGAAAGAAATGGAAAAATGAAAATAGTGACGCCTTTAAGCAGCTAATCTCCTCCCTAAGCAATCTTGAGGATTTTAAGACTGAAGCAATAGAAAAGCTCGTGAAAGACTTCATGGAAAAGTTTAATTTAGGCTTTGGTCAAGTTCTTCCTATTTTGCGTATTAGTATCACAGGAACCATGCAAGGCCCTCCTATATTTGCTGTAATGCAAGTGTTAGGAAAAACTAACTGTTTGAATCGTCTGCAAAAAGGAGTAACTTTAGCTAAAGAACTGCAAGCGTAAACCATGCCTAAAAAGAAACCGCTAAAAGGAAAACCAGAAGTGCACAAAGACCTAGATGGTTTAGATTTTACCATTAATGCTTTTGGAGAAATCAAATCAAGTATGGATCTAGATAAACTGAATAAGTTTCTAGATGAGCATGTAGAAGATAAGAAACTGCTTAAAAAAGATAATAAAAAAAAACCTAAGTAATCTTTTCACATGAGAAAGTTTTTCCAAGGATTCAAGCATGCATTTGACGGTGTCAAGTATGCCTTTCAAACACAAATAAACATGCGTTTTCATGTTTTGGCAGCTGCTATTACTATCATTTCCGGACTTATTTTTAAGCTTAGTATTATAGAATGGGGTTTCATCACTCTAGCTATTGCTTTAGTGCTGAGTGCTGAGCTATTTAACACCGCTTTAGAGGCATTAACCGATTTGCTTACTCAAGAGGTCCATCCTTTAGCCAAGGCAGCAAAAGACTGTGCTGCAGGAGCTGTTTTAATCACAGCTATTTTCGCCACAGTGGTTGCATGTTTGATTTTTATTCCCAAGTTAATAGGATAGGATAAAAAAAACAGGAAGCCAAGATTGATGCATCTTGCCCTTGTCGTTTCAATAAACGACCAAAAAGTAAAAAAGCCATCTTCTCACGCCAACACAAATTCTATCGATAATGGATAAGTCCATTAAGATGAGCACCCGAACTAAAAACTAGATAAACTGAATCGCAGCGTAATACCAGCTCGTGTTGTG
>MDTC01166083.1_pt1 | contig 17748 bp, 21 predicted proteins | sample 811181 | NCBI WGS metagenome assembly MDTC01 (sample SAMN05326644, study PRJNA326480) | marine metagenome | isolation source: seawater | place: Pacific Ocean: North | collected 2011 | reverse complement strand
GAAACACCACCTGCCATAGCTCTAGCGTCTCCTCCACCATTAAATGCCATTACTTGAAAAACTTCTATCATCCCCGTTACAGTTCCTAAAAGCCCAAATAAGGGAGCTAAAACAACACAAGTTTGAATAATAGTTAAATTCCTGTTTATCTCTACTGTTGCTTGAGAAAGCATTTTTTCTCTAATTTGAAGTGCATGCCAAGAAGTTTTATCTAATCTACTGTTCCATTTATTGGCTAAATCCTGAACGTAAAATTCATGACCATGAGAGAAATACCATATTCTCTCAAAGATCATTGCCCACATAAAGAATACTAATATTGCAATTAACCATAAGACGCTGCCACCAGCTTCCATAAAATCTCTAATGGAGGAAAATGATTCAGCTACAGCATACAACATAATTAATCTTTAAGAACCCTCTGCCCTTTCTGCAAGAATACCAGTGCTTTGCTCCTCAAGAACACTAATAATTCCCTTTGCAGAAGAAGCTGCAAATGAATGTAATAATGTTGTAGGTATAGCAACAAGAAGACCTAATACAGTTGTGACAAGTGCTTGAGATATTCCACCAGCCATTAGCTTTGGATCGCCAGTTCCATAAAGAGTAATCATTTGGAAAGTTACAATCATTCCAGTTACTGTTCCTAATAGTCCTGCTAATGGAGCAACTACTGATATTATCCTGACAGCACCAATACCTTTTTCTATAGAAGGTCTCTCTGCCATTATTGCTTCAGCCAGTTTAAGCTCTAATGTATCAATATCTTTATTAAAATTCTCTTCTCCAACTTTAAGAACTCTCCCTAAAGGATTTCTGACATCTGCAGCTTTTGAATTAGCTTGAGCTTTAACGGCTCTTCCTAAAACATATAGACTCCATAGTTTCCAAAAAGCAATCCCAATACCAATCAAACCGACAAAAATTATTGCATAACCAACTTCTCTTCCTTGTGCAGCTCTTTCTGCTAAAGAAGGAGTTTGTATTAAGTTTGCCAGTAAACTTCCTCCAGTTGGGCCTGTTGGATCAATACCAAATTTAACTTGCTCACCCACTTGAGCATTGCCTACGCTTTTTGCTGTTTTTGTATATCTTCCAGCAGGCTGTCTTGGTAGAAATGCATATTGACCAGTTGCAGTTACATATTCAAGATATTTTCCATCACAAACTGCATTGAATAATCCAACTCTAGTTACATTACATGAAGATGTTTCTCCATCTACATCAATTACTGTTGTATCAAAAGAAACCACTTGACCACTTGAGACCATTTCTCGTTGCAATTCATACCACAAACCTTCAATTTCTCTTATTGTAGGAAGTTCAGTGGTCTCAGACATTTTTGATGTAAGATCATTTAAAAAATCTACTCTTTCGGTACCATATTGTGCGCTACTTAATGAACCTGAAAATTGAACAGCAGCTTCACCAGCAGAACTTTGAAGATGTCCAAATAACTCCACAAGTGAACCTAATTCTTTTTGGTAAGCTTCTTCCTTAACTCTAAGAATTTCCTCATTTTTTTTGTATTCAGCTTCTAATTGATCAGCTATTCTTTCTTGCCTAGCTAATTCTCTTTTCTCCGAAGCGAGTATTTCAGCCTGCTTATTTTTATTAGCTAAAAATTTAGCCTCACGGTTAGCATTTTCAGATTGCTCTTGAGTTTTTCCTTCTTTAACTAGCATTAAAAGAGCTTCAACTGTTGATATTTCGGTGGCCTCTTCTTCTGTCTCTTGTGCATATGCAAGTCCGTTAAAACAAAAAGATATTAAAAATAAAATTGATAAATATTTTTTCATTATGCTTCTCCCTTAACTACAGGCACTTCTCCCTTAACCACAGGCATTAAAAGCATATCTGTTGGAGCTAATTTCTTAGCCATTCGAATTCCATCTCTTATAGGTTTTGTATAGCCACCTGACAGCTCTTCCCAAGATCCAGTTTCATTGTTCCACCTACCACTAGATCTTTCATCTTTTGTTTGATAAAACATTCCGATTCTTCCAATGACAAGAATATTAACGACTGTTCCATCCTCTAATTTATCTTCGTATGTATCAATCTTTCTTCCGTACTCTGCCTCAATGTTATATGCCTCTAAAACTTGCCTTACTTGTTCGGAAGCAGTTACCTTGGGCTTAGAAAGAGACGATCTAACCAAATCAACTCTTTCTCTTCTTTCTTCTAATCTAAACGGAGTATCTAATTTAATAAATGTTTCTAGAGTATCTAACATTTTTTGAGCTAATGGTGGAATTTGTCTTTGCATAACAACAACTTGAACTAGTTGCTCATCTAACTTATCCATAAGATCAAGTTGAGCTTGAATCTGTATTCTTTTTTGAGCATTATAAAGTTTCAATCCTTCAACTTGTTTAGAAACAACTTTGTACTCATTAATGATCTTATCAGTTTGCCTTTCAGTGTTATCTATTTTGTCTTGAGAATTTGCTGACAAGATTTGATTCTCTCTACCTACCTCTAAAACACTTTCCATATTTACTTTGAGATTTGTTTCATTAGCAAAAGCTATATAACTTACAAAGCAAAAAAATACGGACAAAGATATATTCTTCATTATTTTTATCATTCTGTACTCCCTAGATTTCTTAATATTAACAGCCTCAGGCAAATAAATAAAATAAATTATTAGTATTTAATTATCACTTTTTTATATAAAAATATATGCTATATCTTGAAGAATAACATCGGAGTTTCTTTTTTATATTTTATATACTCCTCATTATTACCCCATTTCATATCTCCTCTGGCTTCAAGCATTCTCACGCCACTTACATAAACTAATAATAAGTATGTAAAGATTGGGGATATTAGAGTTAAATATTGAGTTCCTTTCAATGACGAAAATGATATTACAGCTATAGCAAACCACAAAATAATTTCACCAAAATAGTTTGGGTGTCTAGATTTTGACCATAATCCAGATTTTATAAACTTGTTTTTATTTTCCGGATCTGACCTAAACACAGTTTTTTGATGATCAGCAATTACTTCAATAGTAAATCCGACAGCAAACAAGCACAAACCAATAAGAGTTGGAATATTTAGCATTATTCCTGAGGGACTAGAAATCGCAGTCAAGGCGCACATTGAACATAAAGACACCCATAAACCAGATAATGTCCATGTCATAAAAAATTGTGAAAAAGAAGGCTTAATTGTTCTAAATCTCTTATCTTCACCGTCTTTATGTATTCTTAAAAAAAGGAAGCTGCCCAACCTGATTGCCCATATTGAAATTAATATAGCTAATATTAGGCTTCCAGTACTTATTTCATACTGATTTTTTGACATCATATAAGTAATCCATACCACGCTTAAATATGTAATGCTCCCTGTTAAATCATAAAATTTTTCTGTTTGAAATATATACGCTGGAACAAAAGCGACCCAATGAATTAGAAATGCAAGTAAAACAGCATTAATAACTATAGAACTACCGGTGAGATATGCAATTCCATAAGCAATGAAAAATGCACTCATAGAAATAACTATATTTATTAAAACCTTCATATTTTGCTCCAGTTGTTAGTTTTATTTTACTCCGCCAAGAGTAAAAGGAAAAATTTTAATTTACTAATTTTATATGATTGTTCGCTACTAAGAACTCAAGACGATACAATAACGATTAAAATATCACATAAACGAAAATTTATATGAAAATTTCAACAAATCATTTTAAGAATGGAACTAAAATAATTATTGATAATGCGCCATGCACAATAATAGATCACGAATTTCATAAACCTGGTAAAGGTCAGGCTGTCATGCGAATTAAATATAAAAACTTATTAACTGGTAATACTAATGATAAAACTTTTAAATCTGGAGAGTCTATAGAGTCTGCAGATGTAAGTCATAAAGAAATGGAGTTTTTATACCATGCAAGTAATTCATGGCATTTTATGGATACACAGACATATGAACAAATTGAAGTTAGTAGCTCTCAAATGGGAGAATCGAAAAAGTGGTTAGTAGGTCAAGAAGTATGTGAGGTAGTTCTATGGAATGATCAACCAATTCTAGTAAATCCACCTGTGATAGTTGAGCTTAAAATTATTCAATCTGAGCCTGGTGTAAAAGGTGATACTGTTTCAGGAGCAACAAAAAATGCAAAACTTGAAACTGGTGTTGAAATTCAAGTTCCATTATTTGTTAATGAAAATGAGACTGTTAAGGTGGACACTAGAGATATAACTTATGTTGGGAGATCTAAGACTTGATTGAAATAATTAATAAAGAAATCAAATCATTCTTATCATCTTTAACATCCATAGATAAAGAAATATTAGAAAACATATCGCAAAAGTCTCAAATATCCATTACAGACAATTTATCCAAGGGTCATTTGACTACGAATATTTGTATGGTTGCAGGAAGTATTTTAAAAACAAATTCAAATGAATTAGCATTAAAATTAAAAGATCAATTAGAAAATATAAAATTATTTGAAAAAATAAAAGTAGCTGGTCCAGGATTTATTAATATAACTTTATTCAGGAAGGATTTCGTATCAATTATAGACAAAATTAATATTGAAAAAGAAGATTACGGTAAATCAAGCTTAAATAAAGGAAAAAAAATGCAAATTGAATTTGTATCTGCTAATCCAACTGGACCTCTTCATGTTGGTCATGGAAGAGGTGCTGCATATGGAGATGCAGTAGGAAGAATACTAAAAGCTACCGGATCAATTGTCGAAAGAGAATATTATATAAATGATGCTGGTAGGCAAATAGATATTCTTACAGCTAGCGTTATTCTAAAATTAATATCAAAAGATATTGATAATTATTTTCCAACAAATGCCTATAAAGGAGACTACATAGAAAAAATATGCAAAAAATTCAATAAAAAAATTATCTTTAACTTTGATAACAAATCTATACAAAAGAAAAATTATAAAGATCCAGAAAAAGAAATTGATCAAGTAATAATAATTTTAAAAGATTCGAATAAAGAAAATTGGAACTTAATTAAAGAATTTTCACTAAACGAGATGATATTATCAATAAAGAGTGATCTGAAGAAATTTAATGTAAGTTTTGATAGATGGTTCAAAGAAACTTCGCTTGGTAGTCTTGATGAAAAGTCATCGCAGATTTCGAATTCAATCAATATTCTTACTGAGAATGGTTCAACTTATGAAAAAGATGGAGCGATTTGGCTAAATACAGAAATCAGTAACGATGACAAACATCGTGTCTTAATTAGAGATAATGGAAAAGCTACATATTTTGCCTCTGATGTTGCATATCACAAAAACAAAGTTGACAGAGGTTTTGATAAACTAATAAATGTATGGGGCGCAGATCATCACGGATATATTAAAAGGATAGAGGCCTCTATAGAAAATTTGGGTTTTAATAAAGATAAGCTTATCGTCAAATTAGTGCAGTTCGCAAATCTATTTAAAAATGGCGAAAAAGTAAAAATGTCAACCAGATCAGGTGATTTTTACAAACTTAGAGATCTTATTGAAGAAATTGGTTCAGATGCTGCAAGATTTTTTTACTTATCAAAGCAAGCTGATCAACATCTAGATTTTGATATTGATTTAGCAAAATCAAATAGTAAAGAGAATATTTTTTATTACATCCAATATGCTCATGCAAGAATTGTGTCTTTAGAAGAAAAGGTTTATAAAAAATATCCAAGCTTTGAGGAGAATTTAAAGCCAATGGAAAAAAATCTTTATGATAATTATGATGGTATCATTCACGAAGTATCTAAATATCCAAATATTGTAGATAAATCAGCAAATTCACTTCAGCCTCATCTCATAATTTATTACCTCAAAGATCTATCTCATTTATTTCATAGTTTCTACAATGATAATCACGTTCTATCTGAATCAGATGAGAATATTCAATCAATTATTCAATGTATGTCTGCAGTGAAGCAAGTTATTTCTAATGGTCTCAATCTCTTAGGTATATCTCCATTAAAAAAAATGTAGTCTCATGAAAGATTTTGCAAATAAAAAGACAAAAACAATTAAGCAAATAAATAAAAAAACAGTTTTTAGTTCAGGAAGAACAAGTAGCAGAACTATTTCAATTAAAACAATAATCTTTATCCTATTAATAAGCTTTGGTTTAGCTGGTACTTCAATTTTTTATTTCAAGTCAGATGTTTCTTCAATAAATATTATGAAACCAAAAAATTCAGTTGTGATTGATTTTCCATCTTCTTTAACTGAAAACTCAGTATTGATTGAGTTTGACGAAAATATTAACTCTTATTCATGTAAATATTTTATTCAAATTGGGGCATATGGAAATATTAAATATGCAAATGAGGCATTTATAATGCTTGATAAGGAAATTAAAAATATATCAATTAATGAAGTATTTAGCTCACAAACGCCAGGAAAAAAATTACATAGCGTTATTTCTGGGCCTTATTTAAATAGGTCAGCGGCTAACAATGCTAGAGAACTAATTAAAAGAAAAGGATTTGATCCCCGCTTAAGAACTTTATGCAAAAAAACATAGCTGATAACATTAAAAATATAAAATCTCAAATTAGTAATGCCTGTAAGGCATGTCGTCGAAATGAGGATAAAATTAAGTTAATTGCAGTTTCAAAGAAAAAAAGTCCAGACCTAATAAAGTTTGCAATAGAAAATGGTGTTAGAAATTTTGGCGAAAACTATGCTCAAGAACTTTTTAAAAAATTTGAAGTTCTTGGTTCAAATGATGTGATCTGGCATTTCATTGGTCCAATTCAGTCTAATAAAATAAAGTTAATTGCAAAATGTGCAAATTGGGTTCATTCGTTAGATAGAGAGAAAATAATAAAGAAGTTAGATGAGGAGTGCAAAAAAAATAATAAATTTATTAACGGTTGCATTCAAATTAACATATCAATGGAAGATTCAAAAAATGGTTGTCAGCCTGAGGATATGTTTGAGATAGCTAAATTAATGGAATCAATGAAAAATATTAAATTAAAAGGCATAATGGCTCTCCCAAAATTAACAGATAATAGGTCTGAAAAAGAACTAATGATGAAAAAAGTAAAAGAGCTAAGCGATAATCTTATTAAAAAATATCCTAATGCTGATTCTATATCTCTTGGGACTACTTCTGACTTTAAAGAGGCAATTACTCATGGCTCAAATATGTTGCGAATTGGTGAATCTATATTTGGGAAAAGACTATGAAGAATATTGCTTTTTATGGAGCAGGCAACATATCCACATCAATTATTACAGGACTGATATACTCTGGGCTCAATTCTAAAAATATTTTTTATATAGATAGAAATCCTAAAAATCATTCTTATTTACGAAAACTTAAGACTAGGAATTTAGAGAGCAATCAAAATCAAGAAATAGATTTATTTATACTTGCAGTAAAACCAAAAGATGCTTTTGAAGCTTATAAGGAAATCATAGAAAAATATAAAAAGCCAAAAATTGTTAGTTTGGTTGCTGGAATAAAATCAAAAAAATATATCAAAATTAATCATAGTATTGAGTTTCTTAGAGCTATGCCAAATACATCATCTGCATCTTGTAACGGAATAACTGCAATTTATAACTCAAGTTTTAAAAAAAATAATCTTAAAAAAGTAATAAGCTTATTCAACAAAGTTGGACTAGTCTTAAATTTTGATAAAGAGTTAAAGATAGATTCTTTTACGGGCATGATCGGAAGTGGGCCTGCATATTTTTTCTATCTTTTAAAATCGTATGAAAAAAAACTTAACCATATTTGTAACGGAGATAAGAAACTCATAAAAAATATTATTGTTAACCTTTTACAAGGTGTTGCCATCTCAATTGATTCAGGTACTGATTTTAATGATTTAATTAAACAAGTCGCTTCAAAAAAAGGTACAACTGAAGCAGGTCTGAATACGTTTAAAAAAAATAAACTTAATAAATTGTTTGAGGATGGTATAGAGTCTGCAATAAAAAGATCAAGGGAAATTTCAAGTGAATACTGATATGCAAATTGTTGGTTTACTTTTTAGTTTAGCAAACTACTTTTTTGTATTTTTACTTTTGTTTAATTTATTAAAAGTTGATTACTTTAACCCAATAGTTTCAGTTTTTTTGAAGATTTATAATCCTATATCTAAGGTTCTTGGACTATTTTCAAGTCAGATAATAAATATCTTTATCTTTGCTGTGATTTTCAAATTTATCTCTTTGTACATTTACTTTGGAACACAGTTTGAAATTATTTCTCTAATTGGAGTGGCTGTTATTCAATCTATAATGATTTTTCTGAGAATTATCTTTTTTGCTATAATTGGAGGTGTTATCTTGAGTTGGATATCGCCAAAAAATTCTAATCCATTTCTTGAATTAATAGAAGAAGTCTCACATAAATCATTAGCGCCAATAAGAAAATATATTCCATCTGCTGGTGGTTTAGATTTTTCTCCTATATTTATATTGATATTAATTAATTTATTAGAAAGTTTCTTAACAGATATTCTAAGGTCAATGGTATGAGAACAAAAACTGAGCTAATTCATTTTTCAGAGGGTTTATTATTAGAATCTGGAAAAAAGCTTGATTCATTTGACTTGATGATTGAATCATATGGTGAGCTTAATGAATTAAAAACGAATGCTATTCTTGTATGTCATGCATTTTCTGGGAATCATCATGTTGCTGGAGAAAGTCAAGAGTTAGGTATTGGTTGGTGGGATGAGATTGTTGGTCCAAAAAAAGCAATTGATACTAATAAATATTATGTAGTATGTTGCAATAATCTTGGAGGATGTGCTGGATCATCTGGACCAACATCAATTAATATGAAAACTGGCAAAGTGTATGGCAAAGATTTTCCTCAAGTAAGTGTAAGTGACTGGGTAAACTCTCAAAAAATGTTGATGGATAAACTTAAAATATCATCATGGCATTTTGTTGTAGGAGGAAGCCTCGGCGGAATGCAAGCTTTACAATGGTCTATCGCATATCCGGATCACATCAAAAAAGCCGGAATATTTGCAGCAGCTGCAAAATCTTCAACGCAAAATATTGCAATGAATGAAGTAGCAAGGGAATCAATTAGAAAAGATAAAAATTTTTATGATGGGGATTATTATGAAAAAAATGTAACTCCTAAAGGCGGTTTAAAAACAGCAAGAATGCTTGGTCATATTACTTACTTATCAGAGGAATTAATGGACTCTAGATTTGGAAGAAAATTCCAAGATGAGGAGTCAAAAGTAGATGAAGATGTTAATTTTGAAGTAGAGAATTATTTACAATACAAAGGTAAAAAATTCTCAGAATTATTTGATGCAAACTCATATATTCTTATGACAAAGGCTATGGATGAATATGATGCTGGTGATTCCAAGGGACTTGATCAGGCACTAAAGAACATAAAGTCTGAACTATTAATAATTGGATTTTACTCGGATTGGCTATATCCATATCAAAGAGGTAAAGAAATTCAAATTGCAGCAATGAATAATAATATTAAGTCATCGTTTTTGGTATTTAATGGTGAAAATGGCCATGATAGCTTTTTATTTTCATCTAAAGAATACTCCAATGTAATTGAAAAATTTATTGAATCATAATGTCTACTAAACTAACTAAGATCATTAATCATTGGGTGCCAAAAAATATTAAGGTAATTGATTTTGGATGTGGTGAAGGCTCTTTATTAAATGAACTTATTCAAACTAAAAATGTTCTAGGTTATGGTGTTGAAATAAGTGATTCTAAAATTGAAAAATGTATTCAAAAAGGAGTCCCGGTTATAAAACATGATATTGATTCTGGAATGGATCAATTTATGAACTCTGGTTTTGATTTATCAATTATGGCTCGTTCGATTCAATGTCTTAAAAATCCTAATTTAGCTCTCAATAATATGCTTAAGCTATCTAAGAGATGTGTAGTTACTCTTCCAAATTTGGGCTACTGGAGTTGTAGAATTAATCTGGCATTGGGTAAAATGCCAGTAACACCCGAACTACCCTCAAGCTGGTATGAGACCGAAAATATTCATTTATGTACTATAAGAGATTTTGAGAATCTATGTAGCAGTGAAGATATTTACATTAAAGATAAAATTTATTTAAATAAAGATGGTAAAAAAGGAAATCTTGCATCATTAAACCCAAATTTACTTGCTGTTGAAGGAGTATATCTGCTTGAGAAATAGTGATGAATTTTTAATTGCAACTTCAAATAAAGGTAAATTAAAGGAATTTAAAAAGTTGTTTAGTAATTACAAGATATTTTCTTTAGATGATTTTGCAATTAAAGAACCTATTGAAGATGGAGATTCTTTCTATGAGAATGCTCTAATAAAAGCAAAGCATGGTGCATATTTTTCAAAAAAATTTACTATTGCTGATGACTCTGGGTTAGTTATTCCTGACTTAAATTTTGAACCTGGAATTTTTTCAGCAAGATATGCAGGCAAAAATGCAACTGATAAAAATAATAGAGATAAAGTTATACGTAAAATTTTAAAGAAAAATAAAGAAGAGCTTGATGCATATTATGTTTGCATTCTTATTGGACTGAGACATGAAAATGATACATTGCCTATAATTTGTGAAGGAAAAGTCCATGGGAAAATATCTATCAATAGTAGTGGTGATGGTGGCTTCGGATACGATAAGATTTTTTATCCAGATGGTTTTTCTTCTTCTATGGCATCATTGGATGAAGAAACAAAAAATATTATTAGTCATAGAGCTATAGCCTCTTTAAAATTTATAAAAGCTCTTCAGGCTTGAGATTTTTTTCATAATTAAACTCAAAAATTTTTCTACCCTCATTAACAGCCTTTTTTTCAAATTTTGTAAGCTCAATCTTATTTAAAAAAAAATTATTTGATTTATTAAAAAAATCAATTTTATTAAATGCACAAGATATCTGATGCGCGTAGTTTTCCCAATCTGTAGATATATATAGGTATGCCTTATCTTTCATAAACTTATGCATCATATTTAAAAAAAATTCATCTATTAACCTTCTTTTGTGATGTCTATCTTTTGGCCATGGGTCTGGACATATTATTTTAATACCATCAAAAATCATTTTTTCTCTCTGATCGAAGAGCAACCTTATATCGTTAGGAAAGATTCTGATATTTTGAATTTGCTTTTCTTTTATATGAGAAATTAAAGTGCCAATACCAGACAAATATACCTCAGATCCAATAAATAAAATGTTTGGATTATTAGTAGCTTCATATATAAGATTTTCTGCATTTCCGAATCCAATTTCTAAATTACACATTTTATAATTCATAGATTCATTAAAAATTTCATCTATAGTAGATACAGAGTAGTTTGAAAGAAATTTTAAGTTGGATTCTTGTTTTTTGGTTATGCGCCCTCTTCTTTTAACAAAAGAAGGAAGAAACTTTAACTGCATTATTGCTTGATAAGACTAAGCGAATTCTACCATTAATGATTTTAATTTTTTAAGCGCGCTATTCTCAATTTGTCGAACTCTTTCAGCAGATATTTTATATTCTTCAGCTAAATCGTGAAGAGTTGCTTTTTCATCGGACAAATATCTTCTTTGAAGAATATCTTTACTCCTATCATCCAACATTTTGAGAGCAGATAATAATTCATGTTTATTTAGATTTTCAGCTTGCTCTGAGGCAACTATAACCTCAGGATCATATGTTTTATCTTCTAAGTATTGTGATGGAGACATTGCTGCTTCATCGTCATCCCCAGATGAGACAGGGGCATCAAAAGATGAATCATTAGAGGAAAGCCTATTTTCCATATGGAGAACATCCTTAACTTCAACGTTTAAATCAGATGCAATTTTTTCAGCTTCTTCTTTTGTAAGCCAGTCTAACGATTTCTTTTTACTTCTAAGATTAAAAAATAGTTTTCTTTGAGCTTTTGTTGTAGCTATTTTTACAAGTCTCCAATTTTTTAAAATGTATTCATGGATTTCTGCTTTAATCCAATGAACTGCGAAAGAAACAAGCTTTACACCTCTATGTGGATCATATTTATCAACAGCTTTCATTAAGCCTAAATTACCTTCTTGAATGATATCACCAAGAGGTAATCCATATCCTTGATATGATCTAGCAATGTGAACTACAAATCTTAGATGGTGAATTACAAGCTTTCTTGCAGCATCTAAGTCATCCTCTTCATACAATTTAAGGGCAAGTTCTTGCTCCTCTTCTTTGGAAAGAATAGGTATAGAGTGAACAGATGATAGATATGACTCTATATCTTTACCTGGACTATTTAATTGAGATGGTTGTAGTTGTGTACCCATAATATAAATAAAACGTATAATAAATTATATCAATAAATTATTAATAATAGAAAATTATACCAATTTTTTGAAAAAATCTCTTAAAACTGGCAAAAAATCACTTTTTATTGATTTATTCCTAAAAGCTATAAAATGTGGGTTAAGTATTGAATCTTGTTTTGCGTAATCTAGTTCTTGTAAATCATCAGTTTTAATAATACTGCCGCCTTTACATGACAGAACTGCATGGGCTGCAGCTATATCCCACTCTGATGTAGGGCCAAATCTTGGATAAATATCTGCCAAATCATCAGCCAAACTACATAATTTCAATGAGCTACCCTTCTCGACAATCTCATAGTCTATTTTTTTTGAATCAATAAAGCTAAGAAAAGCCTTATCTCTATCGCTTTTGTGACTTTTGCTCATTACAATTCTCAACTTTTCTACCGAATCGTTTTGTATATTTACATTTTCAAAAATTGATCCATGCCAAATTTTTCCAGTTATTGGCGCGCCGACAATACCAAATATAACCTTCTTTTTATCAATCATTGCAATATTAACAGTGAATTCTCCAGTTTTATTAATAAACTCTCTTGTTCCGTCTAATGGATCAACCAGCCAATATGTATCATCATAGTTCTTAATTAGATCGTCATTGAAAGTTTCTTCTGAAATAACTGAAATATCTTTTGATATTTTATGTAATGAGTTCAATATTATCTCATTCGATTTTTTATCTGCTTTAGTTAAAGGCGATCCATCTGATTTTTCTTCTTGGCCAAAACTATCAGAATTATAAATTTTTATAATTTCATTTGAAGCAAAATTAACACATTCTTTGAGGGTATCTATATGATTATCAAAAAAAGCTTTATCTATCATTTTGTTGGAATATCACAAGTTGTGTTCTCAAGATTTTTATAATCAATTGCTTCAAGTATTTTATAATGAATATCTGTGTTATCCATTAATCCTTGAAATAGTTCTGCCCCAGGACCGTAGGACTGAAGTCCTACAGGGATTGAAGTGTGACTTCCAGTACCCCATTGAATAATAACCTTATCAGTGTCTTGCTTAAGAATCTGTAACCCACCAGTTTCATGATCAGATGCCACTATCAATAAGGTTTCATTATTTTCATTTACAAAGTTAATCAAATCTTTAATGGTTAAATTAAAATCTTTAAACTCTTCGATCATTTTGTTAGCATCATTATCATGCGCAGCCCAATCTATTTGACTTCCTTCAGTCATCAAAATGAAGCCATTACACTGCTCATTCAAATGATTTAATGCAAAATTTGTCATTTGTCTTTGCGTTGGATTCTCATCTGATCTCACAATACCATCATCATCAAAAAGACCAATAAGCTTTTTTGAATGATCAAAATTTTGTTCCAATGAATCTTTTGTTGTTAGCAAATGATGAGTATCATTAATTTCACTCAAATCAAAGAATTTCTGTCCTCCTCCCAGAGCAATATCGATTGAAGAATTAATAAGCTGATTAGATATATCTTTATATTTGTATCTGTCGTCAGTATGAGCATATAAAGCAGCAGGTGTTGCATGAACTACTGAAGATGTAGCAACTATGCCAGAGGAATAACCCTTTTTATAAAGCATTTCTACTATGGTCTCTAATTTTGCTTTGTTTGGATCTAATGATAAATATCTATTTTTTGTTTTATATCCAGTTGATAATGCTGTTGATGCAGCAGCCGAATCTGTATAAACATTATTAAATGAATGCGTTAAAGAGGTTCCATGGTATGGCATTTGATCAATGAAAAGTCTATGGTCTGGGCCACCAATTGCAATTCGGGTTAAAGTTATTTGATTTGGTCCAACTCCATCTCCAATAGCAAGAATTATATTCTTAGCTTTAAGATTATCTGGAAAATCTTTAATTTCAATAAGCTCTGTTTTTTTTGAACCAATTTTTACCGACTCAGTTTGTTCTGAAAAATTACATGATGTTATAAGTAGAATCGCAAAAACAAAAGTATATTTCATCAGAAGATTATGGATTTAAAGTTTCTTTTCTTTTTTGAATTGCTTCTTCCTCAGACTTTGGCATTTCATCATATATAGATAATTCCCATCTTCCGTATGTTGGATTTGTAATCATAAACCATTTTGATCCCCACATATCAGAGTATTTGTTGGCTAATTTTTTCCTATCAGAATGAAAGACGTATGCCTCTTTGGTCGAGATAAAATCAGTGAGTTGATCTCCAAGCAAAAGAACTATTCTATAATTTTCAGCAATATTTTTTCTTCTTTCAGTCTTGTCTCTAACATCTTCATCTTCTCTCATAATCAAACTATTTAAGCTATCGTCAAAGGGTAACCCTAAGCTTTTTAGATTCTTTATTGTAGGTTCTCTAAACGACTCAAGCCTATTGGTTACATAGAAAATTTTAACCTCACTTTCATTTGCATAGTGAAGGAATTTATAAACACCTTCAACTGCAGTTGCCTTTGATTCATTAACCCATTTAGCCCATCCATTTGGATACGATAATCCTGATAAGATCGTTCTAGATTGAAAAGATGAATTATCTAAAACCGTTTCATCGACATCCACAATTATTGCAGGATCTTTGCTGACGAAATTATCTTTTTGTTCTAACGCCGCAGTCCATGTTTTGTCTTTAAGAGCCATATCAAGTGCTTTTGAAGCATTATTGAATGTTTGAATATTATTTGCTGCAAATTCAGTCGAGGTTTGAACATAAATTACAGATAACATAGATTGCTCTTGAAATGATTTATCCTTTTCAGAGGCATAAGAATACTCGTAGGTTATAGTAATTAATAATAAAAATATAAGCTTTAGTGATTTCATTGTTCAAGAGCATTATAATGCCTTGTTATAATTAAGTTAAAAATTTATTTATGAATAACAAAATAATAGAAAATTTAGAGACATTAAAAAAAATGCTTGTTCTTCTAAGCGAGGAGAGAAAAGTTGTTTTGTCTCATCACAAAACATTCGAACATGTTGAAAAAATGAGATCGATTGTTAATGAATCAATAGAAATGGCGAATAAATCATGAAAAATAATAAATATAAATGCTTCGAGCTCGATGTATCAAATAATATAGCAAACCTAGTTTTATCAAGGCCCAACGAACTTAATACTATGTCCAGAGATTTCTGGGTTGAGCTTGGAGAAATACTAGAAGAAATTAATAGAAATTCTGATATTAGAGTTGTCGTTATGTCATCGACTGGTAAACATTTTTGTGCCGGTATGGACTTGAGTGCCTTTTCAAACGGAGTTGAAGATATTCCTGATGATAAAAAACCTGACAATGCAAGAATTGGGGAAGCTTTGTACAGAGTCGCAAAAGAGCTTCAAGGATACATAAGTAATTTGGAAAAAATTAGAGTTCCTGTCATTGCAGCTATTCAAGGTGGATGTATTGGAGGAGCTGTAGATATGGTTACGGCATGTGATATAAGGATTGCTTCAAGGGAAGCTTTTTTCTGTATACAAGAAATTAATATCGGTATGGCAGCAGATGTGGGAACTCTTCAAAGACTGCCAAAAATTATTCCTGATTCAAAAATGAGAGAAATGGCATATACAGGTAGAAGAATGTATGCCGAAGAAGCTAAAGAATCTGGCTTAATAAGTAACATGTATGAAACTCAAAAAGAAATGCTCGATGGAGCTAATAAATTAGCAAAAGAAATAGCATCAAAATCTCCACTAGCTATATACGGACTTAAAGCAGTAATGAATTTCTCACGAGACCATACTGTGGCTGATAGTCTTGAATACAATGCTCTATGGAGTGGTGCAATGTTAAGTCAAAAAGACATGACTGAAGCCATGACTGCTGGTATGGAAAAAAGAGATGCATCCTTTGACAGTATGGTTGATGTTAAAAAATTTAATGAATCAGGCTCTTAGGACTTTCTTAAAAATACAGGAACACTTGGTGTTGAATCAATTTTAGAGTACTTATATCCATCTAAATCAAATTCATGTAAGTTTTCAAAATCGGTAACTTTATTTTGAATAATCCATCTTGCCATTAAACCTCTTGCCTTTTTTGCATAGAAACTAATAATTTTATATTTACCATTCTTATAATCTTTGAAAGTTGGAGTAACTATATTTACTTCTTCAGGTAATTTGCCAAGAACGGTAAAGTATTCTTTCGAAGCTAAATTAATTAAAAGATCAGACTTTTGATTAGATAACTCATCTAATATGTTTTTTTGTAGTTTATTACCCCAAAATTCATACAGATTCTTTCCTTGTGAAGTTTCTAACTTAGTTCCCATTTCTAATCTATATGGCTTCATTACATCTAATGGTCTTAAAATTCCGTATAACCCTGATAAAATTCTTATATGTTTTTGAGCAAACTTTATTTCAGATTTGCTTAAGTCTTCCGCTTGAAGCCCTTGATAAACATCACCTTTAAAAACTAACATTGAGGGCTTGGAATCAGCAGAAACTTTTTTAGATGGTGACCATGATTGATATCTATCATAGTTAAGAGTTGCTAGTTTATCACTAAGACCCATAAGCGATGCGATATCCTTGGGTTCTTTCTCTTTTAGTTCACAAATAAGTTTCGATGACTGATTTAAAAATGCAGGCACAGAATATTCATTTGATGCATCAAATTCGTAATCAAGTGTTTTTGCTGGAGAAAGTACTATAATCATTGGTGTATTCTAACGAATATCATGAGGCTTATTCAATAATGTATATAGAAAAAATGATAAATTCTTTTGGAAAATTCATATCATTAATGATTCCTGTCATGACAATATTGATGATAGTGATAATAGTAGCTAGATATTTCTTTGGTTTTGGTTTAACGGGCCTCCAGGAGCTGGTGATGTATATCCATGCTTTAATTTTTCTTGGTTGTGCTGGCTACGTTCATTACAAGGATGAGCATGTTAGGGTAGATATTTTTTATAGAGAATCGTCAAATTTATATAAAAAAAATATTAATTATTTCTTAAGTCTAGTTTTTCTAATTCCAGTTTGTTTTATTATTGGTTACTACTCAATAGAATTAATTGAGATGTCTTGGAAGATAAAAGAAGTTTCTACAGAGGCAGGTGGTTTAAATTATGTGTATCTTCAAAAAACACTAATTATCCTTTTTCCAATAACTATACTATCGACTTATTTCTATAAACTATTGAGTGGCAAATGGAAATAATACCTCTTCTGCTTCTTACATTAATCTGTTCAGCATTGTTATTAGGATATCCTGTAGCTTTTACTCTAGCAGGAGTATCAATTTTATTTGCATTGATTTGTGTCCCTATGGGAATTTTTGATCCAACTATTTTTAAAAGCATCCCAATCAGAATTTTTGGAATTATGAATAATGTAACATTGCTTGCAGTTCCTCTATTTATTTTTATGGGAACAATTCTTGAAAAATCTGGTATTGCTGCAAAGATGCTTGTAAACATGGCAAAGGCTTTTAGAGGTATAAAAGGCGGATTAT